>CXWL01000645.1_pt1 | contig 81514 bp, 54 predicted proteins | sample 590931 | NCBI WGS metagenome assembly CXWL01 (sample SAMEA3498368, study PRJEB10139) | groundwater metagenome | biome: water well; material: biofilm material | place: Germany | collected 2015-04-27
GTTGCGGCCACGGCCCGCTGCGTCCCCGCCGTGGCCAGGTCCTCGGTGGTCCATTCCGCGCCCTCTTTGCGCAGGAGGTCGTAGAGCATCCAGCGCGGCGCGCCGAGGGGCCGCCAGCGATGGGCGAGGAGCAGCTCGCTGCCACTGCCGGTCGCGGCGAGGCGCACGTCGAGGGGCAGCAAGGGATCGATCGCATTTCCGCCGGCATCCACGAAGTCGAGCCGGAACGCCCCGCGGACGGTGAAGTCCTCGGGCAGCGGCAGCTCGCGGGGCCGGGCGGTCGACTCGGCGGAAACGGTGACCTCGACGGGACCGAGGAAGGCCCCGGCGGGGACCTGGACGGTGATGCCCTCGAGCGTGGTGAATTGTGAGGATCGACTGTCGACGTGGGCTGTGCGGCCGTCGCGGGACAGGAAGGGCGGCAGGGGTGCGATGGTCTCGTTGGCGCCTGGCGGCAGGACGTGGAGAAGCAGGCGGTCGGCCAGACCGGCTTGGATCTCGAGGTCGAAGCTGCCGTCGGCGCCGGCGGTGACGGACGGGGTGGAGGCGAGGCGCGAGGTGTTCTCGACGAAGACGAGGCTGCCGGCGGGGACCGCTCCCGGTCGGCCGAGGATGCGAGCGTTGCCGAAGGTATCGGGCTCGAGGGCGTGGACGCGGGAGAGGTCGAGGGCGTCGGACGTGGAGACCGCGCGGACGGTGAAGGTGGTGGTGACGGCGGGTGAGAGCAGGCGGCCGGTCAGGTCCCGGACGGCGCTGGTGACTCGGAGGCGGTAAGTCGCACCGGGAATGAGGGAGGCGCGGGGGATCAGGCGGGCCGTGGTGCCCTGGAGCTGGAGGGTGGTCGGGACGAGGGCGTTCGACTCGGCGTCCTCGAGGAAGAGGCCGGCGGCGAGGGTCGCCGGGTCGACCAGCTCGCTGAAGCGGACGGTGGGCTCGGTGCCCGCGGGCTGGTCCGTGGCGCCGTCGGCGGGCGTCGTCTCGACGACGAAGGGGCCGGTCGGCAGGATTAGGAGCGGGAGATCGACGCGCTCGTTGACCGTCGCGAGGGTGCCGGACGCCGTGGCGCGGTCGCCGGTCGCGGGCTCGACGGCGGTCAGGGTGACGGTGGTGAGTGGGGCTGGGAAGACGTACCGGCCGTCGGCGCGGGTGAAAGAAGACCAGGAGAAGAGCTGGGTAGAGGAAGAGGGGAAACCGGAGATCGGGGCTTCGGGCACCGGGGTGGTGTCCGCCGTGACGGTGCCTCGGAAGAAGCCCCAAGGCTCGAGCGAGCGGGCGAAGACGTAGATGCCGCCGGTGCGGACGCCGGGCCAAGGCAGGTCGTTGTCGTCGATCGGGGCGGTGGCGTAGCCCGTGGCCGTCGCGGTGGCGAGTGCGACCGGGCGCAGGATGGGAGTGGCGCCGGCAGTGCGGATTTCGAAGAGGAGCAGCTGGCCGCTGCCCCCGGGGACCCCGAGCTCGAGGCGGAGCGTGGCGGGTTGGGCGAGCGTACGACCGCCGAGGTCGAGGTCGAAGGCGCCCAGGAACTCGAGGGAAGTGGGGAGGGTGAGTCCGAGGTCGGGGAGGGCGCGGCGGGCGAGGGAGATGCCCACGGGCTCGACGAGGGCTCCCGGGGGTAGCTCGACGGCGTCGCCCTCGAGGCTCGCGACGCTGCCGCCGAGCGGGCCGAGGACGTTGCCGCGGACGGTTTCGCCCGCGTAGCGGCGGACGACCAGGTCCTCGGCGCCAAGTTGGAGGGGGACTCGGCGGGCCTCGGCGGAGGGTGCGAGGGCGAAGCGGGCGCGGGCCACGGACGACGGCGACCGATAGATCACGAGGTCCGCCTCGAAGGGCGGCTCCGCGACGACGGTGCCGTCCAGGAGCGTCAGGGACTCGCGGATGGTGACGGTCACCGGTACACCCGCGGGGATGTCCGGCTCGAGGGCGAGGAGAATCGTCGCGCGGCTCGATTGGTGCGGCAGGACGAGCTCGGGCTGGAAGGCAACGGTGGCCGCGCCGAGGAGCGGGTCCACGGGGACGGGCGAGGAAGACAGAACCGCGCCGACGGTGGGCGCAGGAGGCGCGGCGGCGCCGGTGTCGGCGCGGACGAGCGCCCAACCGCCTTCGTCGTCGAGGGAAGCGACGACCTGGCCGGCGGCGACGGTCGTGAGCTCCTCGACGTGCCACTGGAGGGTGGCGAGATCGAGGTGGACGAGGGCCAGCTCGGCGCCGGCGGCGTCTTCGACGTCGAAGGTGTGAGTGGCGGGCAGGCCTGCCGGTGACGAGGGGAGGTCGATCCAGACGGCCCCCGCTGGCGACCATCCGTAGGGCAGGAGCGCCGGCAGGCTCTGCTCGTCGAGCGGGGTGAGGCGGGCCAGGCCGGTGACGGGCAGGGCGACGAGGGGTGTCAGCCGGGGGTCGAAGACGTCGACGCCCCGGCCGCCGAGGGACGTCGCGGCGCGCAGCACCGGCGTGTAGCCCTGGCGCAGGAAGATCAGGCAGTGGGTGCCGGAGGGCACGGCGATCCGGAACCGGCCGTCCGGCCCGGTGGTCTGGCTCGGTTGGGGCTCGGGGTACACGACGCCGTTGGTCGAGTCGACCACGACCAAGGCCCCGGCGAGAGGGCGGCCGGTGGCGGCGTCGAGCACCCGGCCGGTGACGAAGCTCTCGGGCGTCGTGTCGCCGAAGGTGCGGGTAAAGGCGGCGGCGAGCGGATTGCCCGCGAGGTCCCGGACGGCGGTCGTCGCCGTCACGGCGAAGGTGCCCGCGAGGGGCGGCGCGGCCGGCGCGAAGGTGGCGATGGCGCCAGCCAGGGACCAGGTACCGGTCACGTCGCCGGCCGGCGACACCACGCGCAGGGTGCCGGCCGTGTTCAAGTTGGAGGCCGAGATCGGCTCCGAGAAGATCAGCTGGAGCGGCTCCGTGCTCGACCACTCGGCCGCCAGCACCGCGGGCGGCGTGCAGTCGTGAACCAGGTCGACCGCGGAGGCCGGCGAGACGTTGCCGTTCGGGTCCCGGGCAGTCACGAGCAGGCGCTGGGGCACGCCGGGCCGCAGGTCGACGGAGAGCGAGAAGGTGCCATCCGGGGCGGCTCGGATCGAAGCCACGGACGCGCCGCCGGTAACCTCGACGGTGGCCTCGGCCTCGGTGGTCCCGGCGATCGGGGCACGGGCGGCGCAGAGAGGAGAAGAGAAGAGCGGGGTAAGGAGAGGAGCGGCGGGGGCTTCGACGTCCGCCACGGTGTAGGTCAGCGTCGGGGGCGTAGCCAACGGATTTCCGGCGCGATCGACGATCCCGGCGGTGAGGCGCAAGACCAGGGAGGCCTCGGACGGCAGCGGCGAGCGCGGCACGATCGTCAGCTCGCGACCCGTCACCACGAAGTCGATCGGCAGCAGGCCGCCGCCGGCCAGCTCCAGCACCACGGCCCCGCCTTCTGCCCCACCCAGCTCTTCTTCCCCTCCGATCTCCTCACTGAACGTCAACCGGAACCGGCTTCCGGGATCGAGCGCGGAGGCTCCGCTCGGGGGGTCGGCCGCGACGAACGTCGGCGCTACCGAGTCCCGGAAAACCAGCCGCGTGTGGGCGCCCTGGTTGCCCAGGCCGTCCGTGACGCGGGCTGTCAGCGGGTTTTCGCCCTCGATCAGGGCGACGTCCGCCACGTTGAAGGCGCCAGGCGCGCGGGTCACGGCGCCGCCGTTCAACGTCACGATGAGGTTTTCCTCCTCCTCCACCGTGCCTGAGACGGGCGTCGTGGCCGTACCCAGAAAGCTGCCTTCCTCGGGCGTCAGGATTCGGATCGCGGGAGCCTGGCTGTCGCGAGTCACGGTGACGGTCGTCGTCGTCCCGTGCCCGGCGCGGTCGAAGGCCTCGATCAGCAAGCTGTTGACGCCCTCGGCGAGGGGAACCGGCGCCGTGAAGGCCCCGGCGTCGACCGTGGCGCGCACGCCCGCGATCAGGATGCGATCCAGGTGGGGCTCGACGACGAGGCCCGACACGGGGATCGAGGCGGAAGGCGTCAAGGTGCCGGGAGCCGGGTCCGTGACTTGGAGCTCCGGCGCGCGGGTGTCGAGGGTGACCGACCGCGTCGCCGTGGTCTCGTTCCCCGCCCGGTCCCGGGCCGTGGCCACGAGGCTGTTGGGCCCCTCGGCCAGCGGCACATTGCGGGCCACCCAGGTCGAGCCGCTCACCACGGCGGCGACGCCGTTGACGTCGATCGAGAGCAGATGGAGATCCGAGCCGGTGCCGAAGACCTCGACGGGCGTTTCGGCCGCGAGCTGGCTCGCAAGCGGTTGAGAGATCGCCACCGCGGGCACCGTCGTGTCCCGCACGATTCGGTGAATCACCTGGTGCGTCAGCCCGGTCGCGTCCGTGGCGACCACTGTGAAGCTCTTCGAGCCCTCGGCCGCGAGCGGCAGCGGATCGGTCACGAAGGCGCCGCCGGCCAGCGTCGCCGCGACGCCATCGACGGTGACCGACACCGCATCGACGGCCGAGCCGCTCAGCACCACCGTCGTCGCCGACACGATCGACCCGTCCGCCGGCTCGATCGCACCGATCTCGGGCGGCGTCAAGTCCACCACGAAGCTCACCGAGGCCACGGTCACGTTTTGCGCCGCGTCCGTCGCCGTCACGCCAAGCTCATGGGTCCCTTCGGCGCCCACCGTGCTCCCGGCCACGTGCGCCAGCCCGTCGAGCGTCAGCTCCACCGTCACCGCCGAGGCGTCCGTGACCTCGACCACCGGCACCACGGCCCGGCCGAAGCGCTGGCCAGAGGCGAGCGGAGCCCCGGACTCGAGGAATGAAACCACGGGCGGATCGACGTCCTGCGCCGCGAGAGCGGGCGAAAGCACCAAGGCGAGCGCTGCCGCCACCGAACCCAACCACTGCCGCGCAGTCATCGCACACCTCCGAGGGAAGCCGTTTCGTTCCGGGATAGGTCACCATCGGGTGGCCCTAGCCGCCCGTGGCAGAAAGGCCACCCCCGCCCACCCCGGCCGCCACGGGGGGCGGCCGCTGCCCCTAAATCATTGGGGCAGCGGCCGGGCTCGTCCCGGCCGGGGCGGGTGGAGGGGTTTCCACCACGGGCTGCTAGCCCCGAGGGTAGGGAGAGGCGCGAGGGCCGCGAGGGATTGAAATCCCTCGCTAAAGGCATCGTCCCTGGAGGGACGACACCACCGCCCGCCCGTCTTTTCCCGTCCACTTCGTCCTCTTCTTCCCTACCCAGCTCTTCTTCTTCGTCTTCGTCTACTTCTTGGCCCTGGCCGTCGCCCGCGTCCCCGCTGGCCGACTCTTCCAAGAACAACCCCACCGGCGAGCTTTCGGGGGCCTCGGGCAGCCATTCGCAGCCGTTTTCGATCGTCGCCGGGGTGCCGAGCACCACCGCGTCCCGCGTGCGCACCCGAGCCGAGCCGCGGATCGTCAGGCGATCGAGGGCCAGGACGCCCTGGTAGCTCGAGCCCGAGGTCGCCGCCAGCGGCACCTGGGAGACATCGAGGTCGAGGGCGTGGCCGTCCGAACTCTGGCCCGTCACCGGCCAGCGAAGTCCGGTGCCGTCGAAGCGGATCTCGCGGCCGATGACGCTCCACGGGAACGTCACGTCTTGATCCGTGATCCGCGCCGTCTCGGCCACGTCCACCACCCCCGTCCCGACTGCCGGCAGCTCCGTCCACGCGGTCGAGACGAGGCCTTCGTTGTCGACGAAGAGCTCGCCGTAAGCGTCCCCGGCCCGGCGGACGAAGATCGTCCCCGCTGCGCCGGTCAGATCCGTCCGCAGGCTCGCTCCGCCCGCGGCCTTGGCCCGATCCACCAGCCCCGCGTCCACCGTGCTTCCAACGAGCGCGATGCGCCCACCCGAGCCCCCGGCCCGCGCCAGGGTCGGGGTGCCGCCGCCCGAGGCGTCGACCAGGCCCGCTCCGCGGATTGCCGGCGCCGACAGCCGAATCGAGCCGCCCGCGCCGTGACCCGTCGACTTCGCCAGCGTTCCGCCGCGGGCCAGCAACTGCCCGTCGACGACGATCCCGCCACTGGCCGCAACCGCCACCAACCCGCCGCCGGCCGCCGAGCGCGCCAGCCCACCGCCCCCAGCCCCCGGCTCCGTTGGATCGTCGATCGACCCCGTCGCCAGCCGCGGCGGCACCTTGCCGCCCCCTGCCCCGCCATGGCTGCCGCCGGTGCCGAAGCCGTACCCGAGACCCACGCCGGTATCGACCACGATGTCGTCGAAGAAGCTGCCGGGATTGTTGTTGGCGAAGACCGCCACGGTACCGGTCGTCAACGAGGGATCGTCGACGGCGAACACGAAGCTCCGATCGATCCAGACTTCGAGCCGCGTCCCCCTGGCGACGAGGTCGACGGTGTACCAGGTGTTGTTGACGTAGGGCACCGCGTCCTGGGCCAGGATCGTGTTGACGCCCCCCACCCGCTTCGACAGGGTCCGCGCCGAGGGGACCCGCCCCCAGGCGAAGCGGTAGTAGTTGTCGGGGTCGCCATAGCGGAACAGCAGGCCGATCTCGCCATTGCTGCCGCCCGCGGACTGAAGCCGTCCAGTCACGTGGTAGTCGGTCCAGCCGGTGCCCGCTGTCCAGCGCGACAGGGTGCCCACGCCAGTTGCCGAGTAGTTGTTTCGAGACTCATAGTAGAGGCCGCCCGAGGTCCAGTAGGAAGCCCCGGCCGAGCTCGGGCCGACGTCGGTCACCTGCCAGCCGGTGGCGTTGTAGTCCTGGAAGTCCTCGGACATCAGGCGCTGCCACGGCGAGCTGCTCGCCGCTACCTCGGCCGGCCGAACGATCACATCGTCGAAAATCGTGTTGGTGTTGGCGTTCGAGAACAGGGCCAGGGTCCCGCGGGCGAAAGCGGCGTCGTTGGCTTGCAGCGTCCGGACGCCATCGATCCACACCTCGAGGTGGCTTCCCTGGGCCACGAGCTCGAGGGCATACCAGCGACCGGTGACATAGGGCGAGAGGGCGCTCGCGAGGGTCGTCACGACACCGTTCTGGACCCGCTGGAGCAAGTGGCTCGAGGTCTGGCGGTCCCAGTAGAAGCGGTAGTGGTTCTGGGGGTCCTGATAGCGGATCATGGCCCCCATGCCGTCGTCGTCACTCGACAGCAGCCGCACCGAGGCCCGCACATCGCGCCACTCGGTTCCTTCCTTCCAGTAGACCAGCGTGCCGACAGGCTGCGTCGTCGTGCTGGCCCAGATGTTCGAGACCTGCACCAGCACCCCGTTGACGGGGAAGCTCCATGCCGACGGGCCTTCGACCGTTCCCGGGTTGACGATCTGCCAGCCCTCGAGGTCGTAGTCGTTGAAGTCGTCCCACACCAGGATCGGCTCGGAGTCCGGTCGCACCCCACCCGGCAGGCCCTTGGCAGAGACATCGAAGCTTGCTCCGCAGCCCACCTGGAGGTCGCCGGAGAGCGTGATCCCCTGCGCAGCCGGCGCGCTCGCGGTGGCCCAGGTCGACTGGCTCACCCGGGCGCCCGAGCCCAGGATCAGATCCGCGAAGTCGTGCACCCCGTCGATCGTCAAGGTGCCGCCGAGGACGAAGAGACGCTGACCCTCGAAGGAGAGGTCCTCCGCTCCGATCCAGGTGTCGCCCGAGAATACGGTCCCGTTGCGGAGCGTCACCGGAAGCTCGGCCGTGGCCACGCTCCCCGTGGCGCTCCGTGCGCGGACGACGAGCGTCACGACCTCGCCCTCGGAGAAGCCTGCCGGGGCCGTCCATTCGAGAGCATAGGGTGCTTGGAAATCGGTCCACAGCACGACCGTCGGGTCGGCGGCATCGATGAGGTCGACGCGCTCGATGCCCGCGGCGTGGCTCGCCTCGACCGTGAGGTCGACCCGAAGACCGCCCGTTGCCAAGACCGGTCCGGACGGGCAGGTCAGCGCCAGCGTGGGAACGACTGGATCGACCGGCGGCACGTCCGCCGGGGCCTCGGGCAACCACTCCGCGCCCGCCTCGACCGCGGGCGGCTCGTTGGTGACGACCGCGTCGACGGTGCGCACCCGAGCGAGGCCGCGGATCGTCAGCCGGTCGAGCTCGAGGACCCCCGAGGCCGTCGCCGGCAGCTCGGTCCAGGCGGTCGAGATGAGGCCCTCGTTGTCGACGATCAGCTCGCCGTGGAGGTCTCCGGTACGCAGGACGAAGATCGTGCCCGCCGCACCAGTCAGGTCGCTCTGCACGCTCGCCCCGCCCGCGGACCTTGCGCGGTCGACGAGCGAGCTCGCGATCGAGGTGCCGTGGAGGGCGATCCGGCCGCCGGAGCCGCCGGCTCGGGCCTGCGTCGGCGTGCCGCCACCCGAGGCGTCGAGCAGGCCGCCGCCTCGAATCGTCGGCGCCTCGAGGCGAATCGAGCCGCCTGCGCCGTGGTCCGTCGACCGCGCCAGCACCTCGCCGCGGGCCGACACCTCGCCGTCGAGAGCGATCTCCCCGGCCGCGGTGATCCGCACCACCCCGCCGCCGGCCGAGGACCGTGCCAGGCCACCACCGCCGGGGCCCGGCGTGGCCGGATCGACGATCGAGCCCGTCACTTCCCGCGAAGCCCCGAAGCCCCCGCCCCAGCCGCCATGGCTGCCGCCACTGCCGAAGGCGGTGCCGGTATCGACCGTCAAGTCGTCGAACCAGCGACGCTCGTAGTTGTTGCTCGCGACCGCCACGGTGCCGTAGGACAACGATGAATCTTCGACGGCGAAGACCCGTTGGTGATCGACCCAGACCTCGAGGCGCGAGCCCCGGGCGACGACGTCGATCCAGTACCAGCGCATGCCAACGAGCGAAACGGTGTCGGACGCAAGCGTGGTGTTCTGCCCCCCGACCCGCTTGGTCAGCTCGCGGATGGCCGGGGCATTGCCGCGCCAGTTGAACCGGTAGTAGTTGTTGCTGTCGGCATAGCGGAAGAGGAGCGCGATGTCGTCCCGACCGATCGAGTTGATCAAGGCCGAGTAGTGGAAATCCGACCACTGACCGGTCAGCCAGCGGGACAACGTGCCGACGCCGGTGGCCGAGGTCACGGCGGCACCTTGGTAGTAGTAGTTCTCCTGCACCAGCCAGCTCGGGGCCACGTTGGTGCCGACGTTGGTCACCCCCCAGCCGACGGTGTCGTTGTCCTGGAAGTCCTCCGACAGGAGCCTCTGCCAGGCCGAGCCTTGCGAAAGCTCCTCCGCCGGGCGGACCACCACGTCGTCATACTGGGTGCCGGCGTTGCCGTTCGAAAGGAGCGCGATCGTCCCGCGCTCGAAGGTCGCGTCGTCGGCCTGGAAGACGCGCACGCCGTCGAGCCAGACCTCGAGGTGGGACCCGACGGCCACCAGCTCGACCTGAACCCAACGGTTGACCGTGTACTGCACGGCGTCGCCGGCCAGCGTCGTCAACACGCCGTTCTGGACCCGCTCGAGCCGCCGCTGGCTGAGTTGGCGGTTCCAATAGAAGCGGTAGTGGTTCTGCGGGTCCTGGTAGCGGAACATCACGCCCACCGCGTCGTCGTCCGAGGAGAGCATCCGCACGCTCGCGCGGATGTCTGTCCAGTCCGCGCCCGAGGTCCAGCGCAACACCGTGCCCACCGGGTGCTGGGCGCCATTGGTGGTTCCCTGGACATCGGTCGTCTGCTTCACGACGCCGTTCGAGAAGGTCCAATTCGGGGCGCCGTTGACCGTCCCCACGGCGATCGACTGCCAGCCCTCGAGGTTCTGATCGTTGAAGTCGTCCCAGAGGAGGAACGGCTCGGCCCCCGGCCGCAGGCCGCCCGGGTAGCCCTTGCCGGAGGCGTCGAAGGCGCCGCCGCAGGCCACATGGAGATCGCCGGTCAGGTTGATGCCGAGGGCCCGCGGCGCGCTCGCCGAGGCCCAGGTCGATTGGGAGACCCGGGCGCCGGAGCCGATCACGAGATCCTGGAAATCGTGGGCCCCGTCGATCGTGAGCGTGCCGCCGGTGACGAGGAGGCGCTGCCCCTCGAAGGACAGGTCCGTGGCCGCGATGCGGGCGTCGGTGCTGAACACCGCGCCGGTGCGGATCGTCACCGGCACCGTGGCGTTCGCCACGGCCCCTGAGAAGGTGCGGGCGCGGACCACGAGATCGAGGACCTGGCCGTCCACGAGACCGGCCGGAGCCGTCCAGCGCAGGCTGTAGGGGGCCGCGAAATCGGTCGCGAGCACGGTGACGAGGTCGTTCGTCGTGACCAGCTCGACGCGCTCGATGCCTTGCTCGTGGCTCGCTTCGACCGCGAGGTCGATCGCCATCCCCGAGGTCGCCACGACCGGCCCCGTGGGGCAGGTGATGCCGACCGTGGGCAGGCCGCCGGCGGGAATCGGAGCCACGTTGACCGGCACCTCGAGGTGCCAGACGTTGCCGTTCGGCTCGACGGCCCGCGCCTCGAGGGCGAAGGTCGTCGCGGTGGCCACCGTCGGGGCCGGCACCAGCCAGGTGTAGGGCGCCGTCGCGTCGGTCGCTGTCTGGTCGCCCAGGCGGAAATCGACCCGCGTCAAGGTTCGGCTGCCGGTGAGCGCCGTCGACACCGAGACCAGCTGGCCCGAGTCGTAGCTCGTCCCCGCCGCGGGCGCCGTAATCGCGAGGGGCGGCACGGCGGCGTCGATGGCGCTAAAGGAAGAGCCGGCGTCGGCCGTCACGGTCCCGACCTCGGCCGTGTCGACGAGAAGAGCATCGGCCCCGCCCGTCAAAGTGACGCTGTCGAAGCGGTAGAGACCGAAGAACGGAGCCTCCGCCGTCACCGTGGCCGGATCGCCTTCGACCAGGAGCCACTTGCGGTCCAGGCTCTCGCCGCGGACGCGGTAGAGGGTCGACCCGATGCGCACCCACATCCCCGCCACCCCGCGACCGTAGGTCTTGGCGGCCTCCGTCGCCCGCAGCCAGAAAGTCCCGGGGAATTCCGGGGCGAGAAGCGTCTCGGCCACCACGCCGGCCCCGATGCCGGGCAACGCGGTGGCGGGCATCCCGGTCGAGCTCGGGGCCCCCTGGTCGATGTGCAGGTGGCCGTGGGTGTCCGCGGCGGTCTTCCAGAAGAGCGTGCCGGGCGCCGCGGTGTACGACCACGACGGGAGGATGCCGCCCCGGACCTGAACTTGAAGCGTGGGGTCGAAGCCCACGAAGGAGCCGACGTCGAAGGCGACGCGGCCACCGCCGCCGGGGGCGCCGTTGTAGAGGTAGCAGAGGAAGCGGGAGCCGCCGTCGGCACGAAGTTGACCGCTACCGCGGACGAGCCCCGCCGAGACGGCGATCGTGCCGCCGGCGGAGCCGTGGCAGCCGCCGATGCCGTCCGCGAGGATCTCGCCGTCGAGAACGAGCTCGCCGGCAGTCAGCTGCACGATGCCGCCACCCGGGGTGTTGCCGCCGGCGGCGCCGGCGCCCGCGAAGGCAGGGAAATAAACGCTGCCGTAGGTCTCGCCCGTCGCCGGGTTGCCGGCGGTGTAGTGGATGCCCTGGCCGCCGTGGCTGCCCCCCGAGCCGCCCCAGGGGACGGTCTGGACCCCTTCGGGGGCGTAGCCCGCGGGGTGAGAGCCCGTGCCCCCGGGGTAGCCGAGCCCGGTGACATCGATCTTGGCGCCGGCTTCGAGCGTGAGGAGGTTCGTCGCCGTGAGCTTCACGGTGGAGCCCGAGGCGGGGACCAGCGTGGCGCCGCTCCGGATCACGATCGAGTCCGCCGTCAGCCCCTCGACGGGCACGCGGATGCTGCCCGCGAGCTCGAGGCGCCCGATGACGACCGGATCGCTCGCCGTGTAGGCGGCCCCGGGCGCGACGAGGACCTCGTCGAAGTGGTACTCACCGCGGAACGACGTGGCGGACGTGGTAGAGGCCGCGCCGGCAAGCCGGACGCGACCGGTGCCGTCGATCTCGACGACGCGGAAGGCGCCGAGCGAGGTGCCGTCGCTCGCCTGGAGCGCCATCCAGGCGCCGAGCCAGAGACGAGGGAGCGGGGTAGCGGGCGTGACCCACAGGTCCACGCCCTCGGGGGTGGCGGTCGTCACCGTACCGGTGCCGAGGGCCGGCAGCTCGGTGAGGGGGCCGACCACGGCGGCGCCGTTTTCGACGCCGTTGTCGAGGTAGAGCCGGCCGGCCGGTGCCGTCGCCGTTTGGACGTAGACCGTGCCTGGTCCGCCAGCCTCACGCGACAGGTCGTAGCCGCCGCGGGAGGCGATCTGGGTGCGCGGGTCGAAGCCCGCGAGCTCGCTGACGGTCACCGCCACCCGGCCCCCGGCGCCGCCGCCGAAGGGGTTGGAATTGATGCCGCAGTTGATCAGGTCCCGGGGGGAGGACACGTCGATGCGACCGAGGCCCGCGAGGCTCGCGGCGGTGAGGGCCACGGTGCCGCCGGCGCTGCCGCCGGTGCAGGAGGCCGGGCCGCCCAGGGCCAGGATCTCGCCGTCGAGCCGGAGATCGCCGGCCGTGGCCTGGACGAAGCCGCCGCCGCGCTTCGGGCTCCCGGTGGCGCCGCCGCCGCCGGCGCCAGCCAGCTCGGGCCGGTAGACGCCGTCGTAGATCGCTCCCGCTCCGGCGCGAGCGCCGCGGCCGCCATGGGAGCCGCCGGCTCCGGAGGCCGAGGGAGTTACGCCGGGCGGTGCGTAGCCGTCGGCATGGCCGATGGCCCCCGAGGAGTAGCCGCGAGTCGAGGCGTCGATCGCCCCTCCGCACTGGAGGGTGAGATCGCCGGTGAGCTCGAGGGAGACGTCCTGGCGGTCCTCCGCGGGCTTCAAGCTGGCGCCGCGGGTAACGACGAGGGAGGCGGCCTGGAGGGTGTCGCGAGAGAGGAACTCGCCCTCGGCGAGGACGAGAGCCTGGCCGGCGTAGACGTCGAAGAGGCTGCGGCCGCCGCGCAGGATCGTCCCCGCGGGGACGGAGAGGGTCAGCTCCCGAGCGGTGACGTTGCCCGCGAAGTCCCGGGCCTCGAGGCGCGCGAGCCAGCTCGCGCCGGTGGGTGCATTGGCGGGCGGAGTCCAGAGCACGGAGCTGGTGACGCTGGCGGCCGTGATCGGCGCCTGGTGCAGGACGACCGCGCCGGCGACCGTGAAGGTCACGCTCTCGACGCTCTGGTCGTCCGTCGTGATCAGACGCAGCTCGAGGGGCAAGCCGGGGATCGCGATCCCGTCCTCGCCGCAGGGGACCGCGAGAACCGGCGCCTGGGCGTTGACCCGCGGCGCGATCGTCAGCGTCCACTCGGTCGTGGCGACGTTGCCGAAGCGGTCGATGGAGCGAATCGTGAGCGGGAGATCTCCCGCGATCGCCACGACCGGCGCAATTGCGGTCAGCTCGTAGGGAGCCGTCGTGTCCGTCCAGGTCCACTCGCCGAGACTGATCTCGACTCGGGCGATGCCGCGGCGGTCGGTCGTCGTTACGGTGACCGGGATCGCGTCTCCGGCGGTGAAGCTGGTGCCGGCCGGGAAGGCCACGTCGACGATCTCGGGGGCGATCGTGTCGAGGGTCCAGAAGGTGGCGCTGTAGCTGCCGGTCATGGTGTTGCCGCCGGCGTCCTGAACACCCTGGATCGAGATCTGGTAGGGCCGATCGCTGAGCAGGCCACCCACGGGGGTCAAGGTGACGGTCCGCTCTCCGGCCTCGAGGACGAAGGTGGTCGAGACCCCTGCGGCGGCATCGACGTCGGTTAGCTGGAAGGCGGCGCCGGAGAGCGACTCGATCCGCACGGGCTCCGAGAAGGTCACCGCGATCTGGGCGTCGAGCCCGACCTGGGACTCGTCGTGCTTCGGCCGAATCTCGATCACGGCGGGCGGGATCGTGTCCGCGGTGTGGAACGACGTGCGGACCTTCTGCAGGAGTAGCCGCCCGGCCCGGTCGACCGCCTGGTTCACGGTCACCTGGTAGCCGGTGAAGCTCGCGAGCTGGGGGCTCGGGGTGAGCACCGCGGTCGTGTCGCCGTCGATCCAGGTCACCGTGTGGCCGACGCCGTTGCCGGCGAGGGTGTAGAAGGAGAACCAGCTCCCGGCGTAACGGGTCTTGTCGATGGGCTCGCTGAAGTGGACCGAGACGGCGGTCGTGCGCGGCACGTCGCGGGAGCCGGCCAAGGGCTCCAAGGCGAGCACCTCGGGCGAGCGGTCGTCGACCACGAGGGCGCCCCAGTCGAGCACCTGGCCATTCGTGGCGAGGCTCGCGGAGCGCTCGAGGGAGCCCGGCGCGAAACGCTCCTGGACGAAGATCTTGAACGCGCCAAGCGGCACCGAGGGGAAGGCGAAGCGGCCCTCGGCGTCGGTCAGGAGCTGAAGCGTCCGGACGCCCGAGGTGATCACCACCAGGGCCTCGACGGCCGCGGTCGTGCCATCGGACTGGAAGACCTGGCCGACCACCTGGCCCGAGCTCTCGAGCAGAAGCGTCAGCTCCGCCGTCTGACCCTCGAGCTCGAGGGTGCCGCTCGCGGAGCCGCGCAGGCCCGCGAGGGACACCGCCGAGGCCGAGACCGTGCCGGCGCCGGCGCCCAGGAAGCGGGCGTAGCCGTCCGCCGCGCTCGTCGCGACGAAGTGCTGAGTCCCGTAGAAGCCCTGGGCGAAGGCCGTCACCGTGGCCCCGGCGACCGGCTGGCCGAAGGAGTCCACCACCCGCACGGCAACGTCGCCGCGGGGCACCATCGCGACGTCGAGAGTCAGCTCCTGGCCCTCTTCGAGCACGCGCCCGATGGCCCGGCCGCGGTGGGGGCCGCCCACCTCGCGAGCCTCGAGGGTGAAGTCCCGGGCCGCGATCACGCCATCGAAGGCGTAGGGATTGTCGAGCGTGGCACCGATCGCCTGGCCGTCCTGGAAGAGCAGCACGTTGGCCGGGCTGAACGGCCCGGGACTCGCTCCGGCAGGATTCAAAGCCGTGCCGATCACCCGGCCGCTCGACTCGAGCAGCAGATCGACCGTCACCCGCTCACCCTCCTCGTCGAGGACGCCCTCGCCGCCCGCCCGACGCCGGCCCGCGGGCTCCCGCGTCGCGAGCCGGAAATTCCCCTGGGGAATGCCGCCGAATTCGAAGAAGCCTTCCCCGTCGGTCGAGCTGTAGGTGGTGAAGATCACCAGCCCCACGGACTGGAGCTGCACCGTGGCCCCAGGGACGCCCAAGAGCGATCCGGGCTCGCGCAGGTGCCCGTCGACCGTGCCCCGGGCCTCGAGGGTCACGTCGAGCGACAAGACCTCGCCACCGGTGGCGAGGGTCACCCAGGCGCTCGCGCCGCGCCGGCCCGTGGCGAAATCGAAGGCCGTCACGCGGTAGAGATCGAGGGGCAGGAGGGTGAAGAGCGCCGCACCCTCGGAGTCGGAGGTGGCCACGTCGGCGAGCCCGCGAGCCCAGCGCTCGAGACGGACTTCTGTCGTCGCCGCCGGGCCGCCTCCCGCGGGGAGCAGCACCCGCACCGCGATCTCGGCCGTCGGCTCGAGCTGGACGAAGGCGAAGACCTCGTCGCCCTCGGCCACCAGCTCCACCTGGACGCCGCCGCCGAGCCCGCCCAAGGCCGGCGCTTTCGCCGCCACCAGGATGCGCCCGGCGAAGACATTCTCGAAGCTGAAGAAGCCCTCGGAATCCGCGTTCTGGACCAGCGTGCGCTGGGGGTAGGCCAGCTCCCGAGCGGTCACCACCGCTCCCGGCACCGGCGCGCCGGAGCCGTCCTCCACCCAGCCGGACACCGTCCCCTGGCGCGGCAGCACGATGTCCACCGTCAGCTCCTGGCCCGGCCGCGGCATCGACAGGTAGACCCGGGCTTGCCGAAACACCGTCCCGAGATCGATTTCCGCGTCGATCGCGAAGCGCTGCGACGTCGGCGGCACGAGGTCGAAGGAGTAGGCCCCCGTGGCGTCGCTCGTGACCTCGTAGGCCGAGAACGCCGGGTGGCGCAGCCGCACCGTCGCACCGGCCACCGGCGTCGCCCCGTCCTCCGCCAGCACGGTGCCGTGGATCTGGCCGTTCGGCTGGAAGTCCACCGTGTGCTCCGCCACCTCGCCGTCCGAGATCAGCGTCCCGTGCTGGGAGATCTCACCGTGGAAGGCGTTTCGGGCCGTGAAGCCGTAGGGCCCGACGAGCGCCTCGCCAAGGTCGAAGGTGCCGTCCGCCGCCGTCTCGAGGGTGCGCTCCTGCCAGTCGAGGTCGACGAGCCCGCCGCGCACGACGGACGTCCGGTAGGTGATCACGGAGCTCACCCCGACCCACTGGCCCGCACCGTCCTTCGCCCGCGTCACGCCCTTCACCCGGCCGCGCTGGAAGCGCAGCGTCACCGACGGCGTCTCCCCTTCGAACCGGATCGACACCCGCTGCTTGGCCCCCGCGGTGCCCTTGACCGCGTGCAGCTCGTAGCCGCCCGGCGACAGATCCGGAATCACGAAGCGGCCCGAGGCGTCCGTGAACACCTCCCCAAACCACGTGTCGTAGCCGGTCGCGAGATGGATCGCCGCGCTCGCCACGGGCGCGCCATTGAAGCCCAGCACCTGGCCCGTGATCCCGCCGCCGATCGTGTCGACGAAGACGAGATCCCGGGTCACCGTCAGCCCCGCACCGATCGAGACTTCCGCCGAGCTCTGCCGGCCCGCCCCGACGTCCGCGGCCAGAAGCGTGCGGGTGCCCGCGAAGACGCCGTCGAGGACGAAGCTGCCGTCCGCCCCCGTCACCGTGTGGAACGGCGTGCCCGACACCCACACCACCACCCCGGCCATCGGCGTCGTCGCGCCGAGCGTCTGGCGCAGCACCCGGCCCGTCACCGTCCCCCGGTCGTCGCGCAGGACCACCGTCACGTCGTGGGCGCGGTCGGGCTCGACGTCGAACACCAGCTGCGCGCCGCCCAGGCCCGTCGCCCCGTCGAAGGCCTCGAGCTCGGCCCGGCCCGCCACCACCGTGCCGAAATCGAACCGGCCATCGAGGCCGCTCCGCTCGACGCCCATCAGCTCGCCGTCGACGTACAGCGCGAGGTAGGCCGCGGACACCGGCGTCGTGCCGTCGCCGCGCACGGCGATGCCCCGTACCGAGCCCACCGCCCGGGTCGATGGCCGCCGCAGGATCACGAGATTGCGCTCCACGACCGCTCCGGCCCGGGGCAGCTCGATCGTTTGGAACACGACGCCGCCGAGGCGGTCCGAGGCCCCGAGGCTGATCGGACCGACCGGCAGGTCCCGGATCTCGTAGTTGCCGAGCGCGTCGATCCGCCCCTCCCGCCCTTCGGCGAACACCGGCGACAGCGCCACCACCCGCGGGTCGGCCGGCTGTGTCCCGTCGTCGTAGGTGATCCGGCCCCGCACCGTGCCGCGGCCGAGCATCAGGACGTCCAAGGTCTGCGTGCCGCCGATGAGCCGCACCCGCCCCTGGGCCGTCCCGAAGCGGCCCGAGGTGGCCTCGGTGCCACGCAGGGCGAACAGATCCCCGCAGGCCGTCTGGCGCACGTAGTCGAATTGGTAGCGGCCCGCGGCGTCCGCCTGCACCGCCGCCGTCCGGTGCCGCCGGCACGGGTCCACACACAGCGGGCACGGGTCCACCTCGTAGAGCTCCACCCGCGCAAACGCCGCCGGCTGGCCGTCCGAGCCGTACACCGTGCCGGCCACCCGCGTGCCCGGGTCGATCACCGTCGTCGCCACCGGCACGCTCGCCGAGCCGAGCACCGCGCCGGTCGTCGAGCGGAGGTTGGAGATCTCGAGGAAGAGCCCCGACCCCGGCGGAATGGGGTTGTCGAAGACCACCCGCACGACTCGGGAACTGGCTCCGGCCGCGCCCGTCTCCGTCGGCAGCAGCCCGCCGTTCGACACCCGGCCGGGCAGCCGGAAGCGCTGCGGGTCCCGCGGCAGGAGGGCCCCGAGGTCCACGTCAGAGCTGAACAGCACCTCGACGATGTGGCCCGAAGGATCGAGCGCGGCGTTTTGGATGGCGGAAAGGACCGTGAAGGGGCGCGGGGAGAGGGGGAAGCCGGTCGCGGGGATCGTGTCGTCCACGGTGCCGTCGCCGTTGGCATCGACCTCGAGCGTCGCGCTCGGGGAACCGGGCAGGAGCTCCGCAGTCGCCGTGCCGCCGGCGCCGAGCGTCACCGTCCAGGTGGCCCTCAAGGCGCCGGTCGCGCCGGGCCACACCATCTGGACCTCGTTCGTCCCGCCGTCCGCGTCGTGGATCGTGGCCCGGTAGCCGCCGGTTTCCGGTCGCGCGAGGAGGGCCAGCTGGCCCGCGCCGAGCGAGTACAGATCGCCGAAGGGCAGCTTTCGTTGGCGGGTGGGATCGTCCCCCGCACCCGAGAGCGCCTGGCCCGTCGTCCGGCTGGTGACCTCGATCCGCGTCCCGCTCCCCGCCACACCCACCAGGCCCAGAGGCGCCACTGCGGCTGTCGTTTCGGCGAAGCGCTCGATCGTCGCGCTCGCCCCCGCGCTCGTGGCCTCGGCGGTGAAGATCGCGCCCAAGGCCGCGCTCCACTGGCCGCCCTTCTGGCTCGACCGGCGCAGCGCGTCCCATTCCCACTCGGCACTCCGCGCCCCCGCCCACTCCGCCGCTACCTGGGCCGCGGCGTCGAACAGCTCCTCCCCGAGACCCACGTGGCGGCCCGCTTGGGCGAGCTCGTGCACCTTGTCGTCGACGCTCGCCCGGCTCGGCTGCGGCCGCTCCGGGCTCGCCAGCGAGGCCGGCGCCGTGGCCGCCGACAAGCCCAGGCCGACCAGCGACAGCGCCGGACGGATCAGGCTCGGCGGCAGGGACTCGGTCGAGCGCGGCAGCACGATCTCATTCGGCGCGAGCGGAATCCCCAGCTCGCCGACCCCGACCGACAGCTCGAAGCGCGGCGTGATCGTCCCCGGCGAGCGCACCGAGGAGGCCACGACGCGACCGGTGCGCAGGGACAACAGGCGAAACTCGAGGGTCTCCGCCTCGCCCGGCAAGAGCGTCGCGATCGACAGCTCGGAGGGGCCGACCGGTGTCACTCCGGACAACCCCGAGGCCGCGAGACTGAGCGTCAGGGAGTTGACCGGCGCCGCCGCCAGATTGGTCACCGTCAGCCGCAGCGTGTACTCCTCGTCGTTCCTCACCACGTCCGGGTGGCTGATCGTCACCGCGAGCTTCGGGTCCCGCACCAAGACCGCCCCCCGCGCCGTCCCCGAAACCCGCTCGATACGACCTCCGGCCAGGCCCTCGAGCACTCCTTCGAGCTGGAACTCCACGATGTGCGTGCCCTCGGTCCGGCCCTCGACCAACGTTTCGAGCTCCGCCTGGGCCTGGGCGATCAAGAAGGTCAAGTCGTCCCCCGTGCCCAGCACGCCGTCCGGGCCGGGCACGTGGAGCGGCACCGGCACCCCGATCGGCGCCGCCGGAATCGTCTCCGCCTGCCGCAGACCCGGCGGCAGCACCACCCGCGCCGTCAGGTCCCGGATCGTCAAGGGATCGCCCGCGGGAGCATCGTTTTTCGCCAGCAGCACGACGGAGAAGAACTGGTTCAGCAGGCTCACGTCGGTCGGAAACAGAATCACCCCGGGCACCCGCACCGGGACGTCCGAATAGCAGTCGCCATAGAGGTTTTGGCAGCCGCCCGAGGCCTGGGACGCGGCGTCCGGGCGATCGAGCGTCAAGGTGAAAGGAGTCAAGCTCGGCGGCCGGAACCGCGGCGCCGGGAGGCCCTCGCCGGGCGAGGCCAGCCCCGGCAGCTTCGGCGTGCCCAGAATCTGCACCAGGTCCCCACCCTCGCCCAGGCTCTGGATCAGGACCGGCACTTCGTAATTGATCGTCTCGCCCGTCGCGTCGATCGCGAAACCGAACGTGAAGCTGTAGGCCTGAAAAGAGTCCTCGTCCACCACGATCCCGTAGGACCGGATCTCGTCCAACGTCAGCGCCCGAGACGTCACCCGCGTCACCAACACCTGCGTCACCAAAACACTCGCGCTCCGCGGCTCCCCGTAGGCCAGAAGCTCCTCGCCCTCCACCAGCCGAATGTCCTCGAGCACGTACTCCCCCGCCTCCGAAAACCGCGGAATCCGAAACGGCTCCCCCGGCAGCGTCGACAGCGTCAAGCGACCCGCGATCTCCGGCCCCGACAGCTCCCCCACCACCCGCAGGCCCGAAGGCAGCTCCCCCCGAGAAGCGTCGTACCCCTCGAGACGCGTCTCCACGATCGTCCCCGTCTCGAACGGCACCGTCTGAGCCTCCGGCGAGATCACCAGGCGCGTGCCCGCGATCGCGAGGCGCCCCTGGCCGAGATCTTGGGCGGGGAGGGGAGAGAACGGAATCGTGAGGATCAAAACCGCCAACAGAATCCATCGCCCGTGCTTCACTGGAATCTCCTCTACGCCCCGATCGAGTGATGTCGCCTATCGGCCCGATCCCAGAGGTCGGCCCGCTTCAACTCTCAAAACCCCAAGCCGGCGAGAAGGGGTGAGACGAATCGCAAAAAAACTTCGGGAGGTCGCCCGCCCCCGCCCGCCCGCTGCGAGGTCACCCGTCGAGGGTTCGGTGCTCGCGGATGGCGGCCCCTGGTCACGCGGTTCTTAGGGAGTGCGACGGTACGTCAGATGAGCCGTATTAGTCAATACTACTCTCATTCGTTGCCTAGTCGTTGCGCTTCGAGGTTCACAGGTTCCTCGTGGCTGCCTCGCCAGTGCCCGCTATCGGGCGAGTTCCGCCAACCCGAGCCAACCTCCTTGGGAACTGATCGTTGCGTATCCAAGGCGCCCCCGGCGCTCCTTACGGCAAAGTGCGCTCTGACCGGCCCAGCAGGCGCCAAAGGAAGAAAGGCTTCTCCCAACAACCGCCCGCCCCCGAGCGGGCCTTGAAAACAGCGTTGAGGAGGAAGCCCATGCGACGAATTGGTTTCGTGGTCGTGCTGGCTCTCGTCGTCTCCACTCCGGCGTCGGCGACGGGATGGGACACGAAGGGAACCTGGTGGGCGGAGCTCGCGGCTTGGTGGGCGACGTACTTCAGTTCCGCAACCGGCGCGGAATCCGTTCTTGTGCCTGAAGATCCGCTAGTTGGTTCGGGAGAGAACAGTCCGCCATCGGGACCCGACACCCTCACCACCGAAGGCGACTACTCCACTGGTATGGACCCAAACGGGAGGTGATCGGGTATGCCGAGTCAGGTCCGAGGGCTTGTGCGAAGAGGCTCTGAGGCCGAGGTTCCTGCAAACGCGTAGATCCGGCGATGTCGTGAGCGCGGAGGTCCTCGTGTAGACTCGGGTCCAGCTGTCAAGTGTGCGCAAGAAACAGCCCGAGGTGCCCGATGCTCTTGCTCTCTCCGGATCAGCTCTCTGTCGCCCTCTTTCGCGCCATCGCGCGAGGGGAGGCCTCCGCCTCGGCTCTTCCCCAGGCGCTACTTGCTGAGATTGCTTCCCATTGCCTCATCTGCCGAACCAGCCTCGAGAACTATGTTGCAGCCGAGAAGGCACGAGAGGCATCGGAAGGCCGTGTACTGGCTTTCCCAGGAAGCAATGGAGAAAGTCGGGAACACGCAGAGACGCTCGACTTGGGGGCCCTCGAAGCTCTCACGCCGGCTGAGCGAGAGGATCGTGTCCGCCGCTCTCGGAGGCGCTTTCGAGGGAACAGGGCCGCAGTTTCCTTTCTGGTCAAGGCGAGGCAGAGTCTCCCGGCAGATCCGGCGAGCAGTCGCTGCTGGGCAGAGCTCGCCCTCGAGTCCCTTCATGGCGTATCTGTTGAGTCGGCAGAAGAGTTCCTCGAGAGCGCGACGATCGACGCCAGAGCCCGAGGCTTCATCGCGAATGCCGAGCGGATCGCGGGGAATCTGGCAGAGGCCGAACTACAGTTCGAGCACATCTCGGACTTTGTGAGAGCGTCGGGCGTCCTGGACCTTCGCGCGCTGGCAGAGCTCCAGAGCTTCGGGGCTTCACTCCGGGCTGCTCAACGGCGCTGGGCGGAAGCAGAGGCACTCTTCGTCAGCGCCGCCGAGCTCTACGGCGTCACGGGCGATCTCGTCTCGAAGACCCGGAACCTCACCACACGAGCCCTGATCGTGCTTCACAGCGGCGATGCTCAGCGCTCATTCGAGGAGCTTCAGGTACTCTGGCCGCGAGCCTCCAATCCACGCCTTCGCCTCGAGATCCGTCACAACCAGATCCTCGCTCTCCTCGAATGCGGTGAGGCGACCTCCGCGGCGATGCTGCTCGACGAGTCCCTTCCGCTGTATGAGCAGTTCCAGGATTCCTGGACCCAGGCTCGTCTCGCTGCGGTCAACGGTCGGGTACTTCATGCACTCGAATTCCACGAGCCCGCCGAAAAGAACTACCGAATTGCCCGGGCACGGTTTCTCTCCCACGGCGATCCCTACACGGCCGCGGTAAGCTCTCTCGACCTCGCTGTGCTATTGCTTGAGGCAGGTCGGTGGCCCGAGGTTGCGGAGCTGGCCCTCGACATGCTCGCGACGTTTCGGAAAGTCGGAGTTCACGCCGAGGCTCTGGTTGCCTGGCAGCTGTTCGTCGACGCGGCTCACCGCCAGGAGGCATCGGCTCAGCTTGCGAAGCGTCTGAGCCGGTACTTGGAAAGCGCCCGGCAAGATCCGTCCTACCGATTCGCCCCCGAATAGATTGCGCCGCAGTTGCCCTGTTCGTAGAATGCGACTTGCATTCGACGAGGAGGCAACCGTGTCAGCGCGAAAGGATGCGTCGGCCTTGGGCAGGCTCGCTGGGGCGGCGAGGCACTACTACTTCCTCGCTCGGATTTCCTTGAAATGAAGGCGCAGCACCCGCTCCAGCATTCGGCCGGCCTCGCGCGCCAAGGCGTCGGGATCGGCATCTTCGCCGCTGTCGGCACCTTGGCTGCTCCGCAGCGTAGGCCGGCCCGGGGCCGGTACGGGTCCGCTCTCACGCCGGTCGGAGACCTCTCGCAGCAGGGCGTCGAGGCGATAGAAGTCCTGCGGCGTTACGTTCGCGGCCACCAGAATGCGGTGCAGAGTCGACGCATTGGGAACCTGGTTCCCGTTTTCATAGCGCGACAACTGGGCGTTGCTGATTCCGGCCTTCTTGGCCAAAGCCCTTTGTTTGATGTGCAGGAAGCTGCGCAACGCGGCAAGGCTGGAGCCGAGCGAAGTGATCGCGTCCTGAGGAGCCATAGGCCAGAGTATAGCGCCGGTCTTTGCTCCGGGCGCTAACAGGGACTTCACCTCATGTTCGATCTCCACCTCACGCCCGAGTTGCTCCAGGCCGTTCAGCGTGGCGAGTTTGCCGTCGAGATCTTCCAGCGCATGCTCCTGGCCCACGCCGCGCGAGTAAGCCCGCGAATCCATCGAGAGCTCGATGACTGGCGCTTCGAGCAGCCAGCGGCCCCGGTGATCGGTCAGATCGCGGGAGGTCGGTACGGTGCGGTCTTCGAGCGATTGGGTGCTCGCCTCGCGGCAGTGCAGGCGGCAGCCGAGCGCCAACGCCGCCAGGCCGAACGGGAGCTTGCCGAGCTATCCGACCTGCCGGCCGCCCGGCGCCCGGCGGTGGTGCGGGCGGCGCGCCGGCGATTTCGAACCCCCGCATTCGTGGAAGCCGCCCTGGGGGCTGGTTGGAGAGTGCTGCTCGACGATCCGATGGACGCCCTGCTTTGGTCCGAGGCCGCCTTCTGGAGCGCGGTCGAGGTCAAGCTCGATGAGGGTGCCCGCCCATCGGTCCAGACCGAGCTGCGCCTGCGAGCTCAAGCGCTCCGAGCAACCTCGGAACACCTCGACGGTCCCGCTCCGGGGCTGGTGGAGCTCGCTTCGATCCGCGGCGAGGCGCAAAGGGAGCTTCTCTCTTCGCCGGATCTGGAGGGCGAAGTCTCCGTCCTCGAGGCGGTCCTCCTCCGGCGAGCAGGCCGTGGGAGGCGGGCCTTCGAGGCCCTTCGGCGCGCACTCGAGATTCTCGACGAGGTGGCACAAGAGGATCGGCCTTGGCTGGCGGTCGCTCACCGCGAGTTGGAAGCGTTGGCTGGCGGGCCCGGCAAAACTCCTTAGCGCCCCTCGATCGTCTCGGCGATGAAATAGTCCAACTCGACGAGTCCCTGTCCGAGGGTGCTCGAGACGGTAATCGTCACATCTCCGTTGGCCAACGTGATGATCGGAACGTGACCAAGATCTTGTCCAACACGCGTCACGAACTCCGCGAACGCCGCTCCGGCGGCGTTGGACGAAAATCGGAAGCAACGCGCGAGCACTGTTCCTTCCGGATCGACCTGCCAGTCTTTGGGAGGGCGTCGTTGCTTGGCGCCCGTGAACAAGAGTGTCGGTGGCATTTCGACCGAGGGAGCAGCAGGAGGAAGCAGCTTGGCGATGGCCGAGGCGAACCGTATCTCGACCAGCTCGGCAACGAGCCAGGAAGCTTGGGCAAGCTCTCGATCATTGAGGGCAAGGCGGTCGTCCAACTCTCCGAGCAGAATCTCGGTGATTGAAAGCCGGATTTGCTCCTGCCAGTGATTGCGCTCGAGGCCATGCCGCTCGATCGCGGCCATTCGCCGAGCGACGGCAGCGATGATCAACTCGAGGAGGCGCTCGAGGCGCTGGACTTCGGAGCGCAAACGGTCCATCGACGCTGTAGGTTTTACCGAGTCTCGGATGATAAGGACCAGGGAGCGAGCCCCCTGAAGATTGAAGCCACGCCTCGATCGGTTGCGCCGCCGGGGCGTCACAGACTATGTACCGTGATGACCTCATCAGTCAATATAGACTTCCGCAAGATCGTGTTCATAGCTGATTACGACGATTTTGCCCCGCCGCCAGACACGACGACGGCTCCCCGTGGCCGAGTGCACTCGAAACCCCCACCATGTCCTCGTCGAACAGCGGACTGGACGGCCCTCGAGAGGCTGGTCGGCGATATGGCCCGGCAGGCCCCTCGGCCCAACGGCTATGCCGGGCGACCGATGGCGGGAGGCCCCTGCACCGAGTCGGCCTCTCCGATCCGCCTGAGGCGTTCGTGAAGGTGGCCTAGAGATCTGGCGACACTCGGCTCGCGGGAGTGGTTTGCCTCCGCGGCGACGTAACCGAGAAGCTCCTCGAGATCATCCAAGTCGAGAGGGACGACTACCGCGAACCCGTTCGTTGCGGGGACTCGGATTCGACGTTGCAGGTCGCCTCCGACGAACGTATGACCGAGGATCAGCTTCCGCTCACCGTCGGTCAGCCGGATCGAGATTCGCTCCCCTGGCTGGAGGCGTTTCACACGGGTCATCGACTCTCCCGGTGCGGATTGGAGGCTCTACTCACGGCGCAAGAACCACGAGGCGCGGGAAGTAGCTCCGGTACGGCGCGGGGTCTCGGGTGAGGACGCTCAAGTTCGAGACGGCAGCATGAGCCCCGATGTAGAAATCGGGCAGCGGGAGCTGTTTCGATCCGCCCCGCTGCCGGTACAGGGCGAAGGCCGCCGCGGCGAGCGAGGCGCAAGACCAGGGAAGTGGGGTGCGCACCGTCTCGTACACGTCCAGCAGGGCATCCAGCGCCTGAACGCTCGGCCCTGGGACCAGCAGTTCGGTGTAGATGATCAGGTTGACGTGGAGCGGCGAGCGCGCGCTGCGGACCTGAAGCTGCTCGACCGCCCACTCGTGCCACGGGCTCGCCTCGTCGATGCAATCGATCCAGATGTTGGTGTCGACCAACGTTCCGGCGCTGCCGTCGTAGCTCGAGAGGCTACCGAGAGCCACGGCGGGCCTTCGTGGCCGTAAGTTCTTCGCCGCGAAGGAAGCTCATGATCTCGTCGGCTCCGAGCTGTTGGAACTCAGGATTCATGCTCCGCCGAACACGGGCGGCCGCCGTCCGGAGCTGGGCGCGGCGATCGTCCTTCACGGCCGTCGCGGTCGGCGTGATGACGATCCGGCTCCCTTCCACGCTGAACGACACCTCGCTGCCCGGGGCGACTCCCGTGGCCTGCCGGATGTGCTTGGGGATGGTGACTTGGCCTTTGTCGGTGACGACCATCGCGTGCCTCGCGGTAGGAATACAGAGTAGGAATTCTACCTGGCTGGCGCGGTGGCAGCAATGAGTCTCGTGTTGGCACGGCCCACCTCGGAGCCAAGGTACCTCGTCGTCTGCTTCACGTAGTGCAGAACGCCGGAAGCGACGAAATCGAACCACGGGGGGCTCGTCTCGGAACGCAGGAACGCATGGGCGGCCAGCGCATAGCCCAACTGCGCCTCCGTCAGGTAGCCGAGCCTCCGCGTCGACCAACCCTGCCAGCCGCCGTCCTGCCACTGCGAGAACTGGAACGCGGAGTTGGCGGTGAAGACCCCAAGGCCGAAGAAGATGGTGAGGAGATCGGTGACTTCCTCATGGCGTGGGGAACGGAGATCGAGTCTCTTCTCGCCTAGGAGAAGCACGTGACAGAGCTCGTGAGCTACGGTGGCAACCAGGGACCCAGGATCAGCCAGAGAGCTCTCGGTAATGGCCACCACGAAACGCCCCTTCTCCTTTTTGTGGAAATAGAGACCCGCGGCGCCAGAGTGCTGCGTTTCGTACAGGTTTCCAAGCGATTGGATCGGGTCGGCTTCATCCTCTATCACGACCAGCTTGATCCGGTCGCGCTCCAGGCTCAGCATCTGGCAGATTCCATCGAACAGAAGCTCGAGCTCCGCGTCGGAACCAGCCCAGTCGCGGGGAAAGAACTGCGTCGTAGGCACGAGGACTGGCCCCAGCACGGGTGCCCAGCCAAAGCTCTGGGAAAACCAGAGGATCGTCTCCTCCACGAAGGCCTGCTCTGCCGCGTCCAACGGGGAAGCCGGCGTCCGCTTGAGCCAACTGAACATGAAGCGTGCTCCTCTACAAGCGGCAGCATGGGTCCTCCGATGCCGCAATCGCCCCGGTGAACGGACGGTAGCCGTAGTACTTCGGCTGGTCGTCCAGCCGCACGTGAAGCCAAGCGACACCCGCGCCCGCCGTGCTGAGCCACACGGGCTTCGCGCCGAGGCGCTGTGCCATGGCGTCGCCCACGGCCTGCCAGAGGGCATCCCGTTGGGGTTCGGGGGCGTGGCGGACGAAGGCGGCGAGGTGGCCGTAGGCGGAGGGCTCGGCCTTCGGCAGCGGAACAACGAGCACGGCGTCACGACCGAGGTTGTGGAAGGTGACGACCTGCCCGTCCGCAGAGCGGCGAAAGTGCTCCGCGAAGACTTCCGGCTCGGGTGCCCGGGCCAGCGACGGCGCATCGAGAAGAACGAACTGGAACGGATGATCGACGGAGAGGTCCGTCACCGGGGGTGTTTCCCAGCGAAAGGCCACGAAATCGGAGCTGGCGAGCTGGCCATTGAACCAGGTCCGAAAGCCGGCATCCGTCCGCCAGCCATCGATTACGGCGCGATAGGAGGCAGGTGAAGCGTTCTGGAGCAAGCCGATCCGTCGCAAGGAAGGCGTTGCTTCGAGGGTGTGAGCGGTCCACATGGTGGGGATCATGGCTTGGCTCGTCAATTCCGAGGGTGCATAAAGGTGCATAGCGAGCCACAACGACTCGCCCCAGACGCCCCCCCAGACGCCCTCAGTCCAGGCTCCAGCTATAACCTGCGACGAGCCACAATTCACCGTGCTTCCTTAGTGTGTAAATAGGGCCATTGATTGGGAAGTGGTCTTGATCCGGATGATAGGTAGCCTCGCTTCCGCTCACCTCCAGATACCGACCAGGGATCGGCATATAGTCAGGGACGAAAGAATATTCCTTTGCGAATTCCTCAATGCTATGTGATGATCGATACTCCGGCACCATCCTGTTGTATGCCTCGTTGTAGCGACCAGCAACCATGTGTCGGTAGAAGTGACCGAAGTTGATATCGACCGACACTTCGTCCGGCCCTCTAAGCTTTTCGGTCACATATGACGCGAAGGAATAGATCACAATCAGGAAGGCAGCGCCGCGCACTGCATCCGAGATCACGCGGTAGCCGACTCTACTCGGCTTAGGCTTCCAAGGGGTCAGCCGAATGAGACTCCGGACAACGATGTACCCAATCGTGAGCAGACCGATGGCGGCAAGCATCAATATCAAGAGGAATTCAACCATCTCGACCTCTTACCTTGTACGGGCCAACCGGGCCAACACTTTGATCACGTCTGGGCCAATGGCCGATGGTCCTACACCAACGCGATTGTAGCGCGCGGATGAGTAGCTCATGGTCGAATTCGCTGTCGGCGCCGGCTCTATCTCCTCTGCTACGCTTCCCAAACTTCCCATTTACGCAGGTCTCCGGGGGCGATTCTCACCCCCCGAAAGGCAGGTTCGCGATGGAGCTTCCGGAAACAGCGAAGGCGATCGCTCAGGTGTTGGCCCCGGCGCTGCCGTTCTTGTTGGACATCGGCAAGGTGGCGAAGGAGAAGGCTTCGGAGGCGCTGGGGGCGAGCGTTTGGGAGGGCGCCAAGCGGCTTTGGGAGCGGATGACCGGTCGCGGGGCGGCGAGCGAAGCGGTGGTGGTGGCGGCGCGGGAGGTGGCTTTGGCCCCGGAGGACGAGGACGCCGCGGGGGCGTTCCGGCTCCAACTGCGGAAGCTGTTGGCCGCGGACCCGGCGCTGGTTGCGGAGACCGAGCCGATCGTCCGTCAACTCCAGCAGATCCAGGCGATCCAGGTCCATGTGACCGGCAGCGGCGCTGCGGCCGTGGGGCCGAGTGCCACGGCAGGCGGCGCGGGGTCGGTGGTCATCTCGGGTTCGGTCGGCGGGAACGTGAACTTGGGCGGCAGGAAAAGCACCGAGGGAGAAGGGGATGAGTGAGGACGACCCGCGGGCCGAGCTCGAGCGCCAGGTGGCGGAGCTCGAGGCCGAGCTGCAGAAAAAACGCGCGGTGCTCGCTGTAACGGGTTCCGGGGCGGTGGCGGGCGGTTCTGGCTCGACCGCTGGCGGGGCGAACAGCCTCGTCGTTTCGGGCGAGGCAGGAAACGTGACGAAGGTCGATGCCCATGCGGGCGCCGTCGTGAACCTCGGCAACGATGGCGGCGTCCCCAAGGGCCTGAGGCAGGAGTACCTCGCGGGCCTGCTCGACGAGGCCGGTAGCGCCGATCTGGCAGGAATCGCCCCATCGGTGATCGAGTCCGAGGGCCGAGACTACCCGCGGCTCGCGTCGATCTACACGTCGCTGCGGGTTCGTGGCTGGAGCGACGATGGAATGGAGCGCGAAGTCGGCGTAGAACGGGAGCTTCCCGCCGCGCTGGCCGCGGTCGATCGCGAGCGGCACTTGGTGCTGCTGGGCGAGCCTGGAAGCGGCAAGAGCACGTTCCTGCGATTCTTGGCCGTCAGCCTCGCGGGCGAGCTCATCGGGCACTCGGCCGCAAACCTGAAGGTCCTGCGCCAGCCTTTGCCGGACGAGGATGGCGAAGAAGAAGAGGAGCTCCAGCCTTGGTCGGCACCGACGCTCCTTCCCGTGCTGGTCACCTTGCGGGATCTCGCGGCCACGGGTTTGCCCTCGGTCGGCAAGAAGGCGACCGCGGAGCACGTCTGGCGATTTCTCAAGGACACGGTGCCGCGCGGCTTCTTCCCGGCGCTCCGGGAGGAACTGAACCGAGATGGCGGCTTCCTGCTGTTCGATGGCCTCGACGAGGTGCCGCAAGCGGAGAACCGGCGCGAGCAACTGATTGGCGCCCTCAAGGCGTTCGTGGGCGCCCTGCCGAACTCGCGAGTGGTGGTGACTTGCCGCACCTATGCGTACCAGAAACCCGCCTGGCGTTTGCGGGACTTCGCCGTCGCCGAGCTCGCGCCCTTCGACGACGGGCAGATCCGCCGCTTCGTGCGCCTGTGGTACGAGGACGCGGCGCGGCGCGGCAGCGGCGTGAAAGCCAGTGTCGCTCCCGCGCGCGCCGAGGTGTTGGTCGGGGCCATCGAGCGGAACCGCCACATCCGTGCGCTGGCCGAGCGCCCTCTCCTCCTCACTTTGATGGCGAGCCTCCACGCCTTCGGCGGCCGAGAGCTGCCGGAGCGGCGGGAGGATCTCTACGCCCAGACCGTCGAGTTGCTGCTCTTTCGTTGGGAGAAGCAGCGCCGGGACAAGACGGCAGGTGCCGAGAAGTGGCAGCCGAGCCTTGTGGAGTGGTTGGAGACCAGCGGCGCCGCGATTCGCGGAGTGCTCGAGAAGCTCGCCTTCGAAGTCCACGAACGCCAGCCGGAAGCCGTAGGCACAGCGGACATCGCGCAAGGCGAGCTGGCCTCGAAGCTCCTCGAGCTTCGCAAGCGGCCGGAAGACAACCCGGGTGAGCTGCTCGACTACTTGCACGAGCGCACCGGGTTGCTGGAGCCCCGCGGCATCGGCGTCTTCTCGTTCCCGCACCGCAGTTTCCAGGAGTACCTGGCGGCCTGTCACCTGGCCAGGCGGCAGGATTACCCCGATCAACTGTCCGATTTGACCCGTACCGACCCGGACCGGTGGCGCGAAGTGGCCCTCCTGGCCGCGGCCACGGCGGCGGCCACCAACCCGGGACCGCGGTGGGACTTGGTCGGTGCGTTGTGCCGCCGTGCACCGAGCCCGCAAAGCGCTAAGGCGGACGCCTGGGGCGCCCACATCGCGGCCCAGGTGCTGCTCGAACCGGGCCCGCCCGCGTCGGTCCCCGAGCGCCATGTCGACAAGGTCGAGAACCTGCGGGCTTGGCTGCTCAAGCTGTTGACCTCCCCCCACCTGCCCGCCCGCGAGCGCGCTCTCGCCGGGCGAAACCTGGCAATGCTGGGCGACCCCCGCGAGGGCGTGACCACCCTCGACGCCATGGAGTTCTGCTGGGTACCGCCGGGGCCGTTCTGGATGGGCGACGAGGGCGAGGAGAAGGAGTTGGACCTGGCAGACGGTTACTGGATGGCCCGCTTCCCGGTGACGGGCGCCCAGTGGCGGGAGTACGTGTCGGCAAGTGGGGCGGAGGTGGGCAACTGCGACAGCCTGGCGATCGCCGCCAACGAGCCGGTCTTCTGGGTGAGCTGGGACGAGGCGGAGGCCTTTTGTCGCTGGCTGACGGAGCGCTGGAACCGGGCGGGGCTGCTTCCGGCGGGTTGGACAGCGCGGCTGCCGTCGGAAGAGGAGTGGGAGAAGGCGGCTCGGGGCGGATTGCAGGTTCCGGTCGAGGCGCAAAGTGGGCGCCTGGGGGCTCTGAAAGTGCTCGAGCCGCGAACGAGGCTGAAGCCGAACCCCGAGAAACAGCGGTCCTACCCGTGGGAAGGCCCGGCGGAGGCCGAGCGGGCGAACTATGACGAGACGCACATCGGCCGGCCGAGCGCGGTAGGGGCCTTCCCCGCGGGGAAGAGCGCCTACGGCTGCGAGGAGCTCTCGGGGAACGTCTGGGAATGGACCCGGAGCCTCTACAAGCCCGGCGACGAATCGCTCCGGGTGTTGCGTGGCGGCGCGTACTTCCTCGACGCGAGGAGCGTCCGCTGCTCGTATCGCAGCGGGAACTTCCCGGACGCCCGCAACGGCATCATCGGGTTTCGGGTGTTGTTGTCCCCATTCTTCTCTGAACCCTGAACCTCTGGACTCTGGAACTCTTGGGCGGGGGGCTCGATGAAAAATTTTGGACCTCAAACGAAGTTCTTAAGCGGCAGGGCGGCCGCCTTGCTTCTGGCCACGGCGGCGTTCGCGTTGCTCGCCTTCACCGCGCGCCGCTGGCTGCCGGACTTGCTGGCCTTCGCGGGCGCCAACGTCGACGAGATTGAAGGACTGACCGGCCTGGTGCAGCTAGGCCTGTGGGTCGGCACTGCGCTGCTGCAGCTCTTGTGGCGGAGAGCGACGAAAGCGGCAGAAGTCCCGCCTTCGACGCAGATCGAGGTCTCGGATCGCGGCGTCGTGGCTACCCAGGGCGGCACCGCGGCCGGGCAGTTGGCCGTCGGCGGGGGTGTCGGCGGGAGCGTCTTCAACCACTCACCGGTCACGCTGAACCTTGGGCCTTCCGCACCCTCACCCCCGCCCCCTCCGCGGAAGCCCTCGCCGCCACTCGCGTCCGCTACCTTCGCCACCTTGTCGAGAAGCACCAGTTCCTCTCCTTCCTCGGAATGGGAGTGACCGACCGCATTCCGCTGCGGTTGCCGCTGCTGGAGCTCTACGTGCCGCTGACGGCGCGGCAGCGGGCTCCGGAGGGAGAGGCAGTGGCGCGGGGTCTGCGGCTCGCGGGCCGCAAGCCGACCGAGGCGGAGGTGGCCGAGATGGGCGAGCGGCTGGGGCAGCCGGTGCCGATCCTCGAGTTGCTGGGGAAGCACGACGGATTGGTCGTGCTGGGGGACCCGGGGGCCGGCAAGAGCACCTTCCTCAAGTACCTGGCCGTGTCTCTCGCCTCGGGCGGCGGCGCCGAGTTGGGGCTCGGAGAGCGCGTCCCTTTGCTGCTTTCGCTCGGCGGCTACGCGGACGCGCTCACCCACGGCGATGTGCCGCTCGACGACTACTTCGCCCGGCACTACCGGGAGCGTGGGATCGATCTCGATCTCGCTTCGGTGTTGGACGAGGCCCTCGATCGCGGCCGAGCGCTGGTGCTGCTCGACGGGCTCGACGAGGTGAAGGACCTGGCGACCCGGCACACGGTGGCGGCCCGCGTGCTGGACTTCTACACCGTTCACCGCGCGGCGGGAAACAAGTTCGTGCTCACCAGCCGCATCGTGGGCTACCGGGAGGTGGCGCTCGTGGCCGAGGGGCTCTCCGAGTGCACGCTCTTGGACTTCGAAGACGCCGAGATCGAGGCCTTCGTCGATCGCTGGACTCGCGCTCTCGAGAAGGCGGCCTACGGCGCCGGGGCGGCAGCGGAGTACGAGGCGCAGGCGCAGAAGGATGGGCTGCTGCGCGCCCTGCGCAACAACCCGGGCGTGCGCGAACTGGCCGCGAACCCGCTGCTGTTGACGATCCTGGCCGTCATGAAACGCCAGGGCATCGAGCTGCCCGAGCGGCGGGTGGAGCTCTACGAGGCCTGCGTCAAGGCCCTGCTCGAGGACTGGCAGCGCGCCCGCAGCCTCTCCGGCCGCGCCCTGCCCCACCAGGATCGCCAGACGACGCTGAAGGTGCTCGCCCCGGTGGCGCTCTGGATGCAGCGCGAAGCCCCGGGCGCCGGCCTGGTGCGGGAAGGCGACCTGCGGCGTTTTCTCGAGACGCTCTTCGCGGGCCGCCAGGCCGCAGATCCCGAAGCCGAGGCCGAGGCCTTCCTGGCCGTGGCCCGCGTGTCGAACCTGCTCGTCGACCGCGGCGGCCGGCAGTTCGGCTTCCTCCACCTCACCTTCCAGGAGTACCTGGCCGCGGTGGCGCTGACCCAGAGCGCGCAGAAGAGCCTCGAGCCGCTGATCGCGGAGATCTCGGCCCACGTGGGAGACCCTGCCTGGCGCGAAGTCAGCCGCCTGGCCGTGGCCCACCTGGGAGTCGTCAAACAGAACGACGAGCAAGCCGAGCTCGTCATCGACCATCTCCTCGAGCACCAACCCGGCGAGCCGGGCGAAGCCGAGATCCTGGCCGGATTCGCGTTGCTCGACCTGGGGTCGGGTGGAGTGCCCAAGCCCTGCCGCGAGCGCGGCGTCGCGGCCTTACTGAGGACGCTCACGGACTCGCCCCGCGTGCCGCCCGTCCGCCGAGCCGAGGCTGGCCGGGTGCTGTCGGACCTGGGCGACCCCCGGGAGAGCGCCACGACTCTCGACGGTATGGAGTTCTGCTGGGTGCCGCCGGGGCCGTTCTGGATGGGCAGCGTGCAGGACGATCCGGAGAGGTTCGACGATGAGAGCACCCAGTACGAATTGGATTTGCCCGAGGGTTACTGGCTGGCCCGCTTCCCGGTGACGGGGGCGCAGTGGCGCGCGTACGTGTCAGAGAGTGGGGCGGAAGTGGGCGACCGCGACAGCCTGGAGATCGCCGCCAACGAGCCGGTGTTCTGGGTGAGCTGGGCCGAGGCGGAGGTGTTCTGTCGATGGTTAACGGAGCGCTGGCATCGGGCGGGCCTGCTTCCAGCGGGGTGGGCCGCGCGTCTGCCGTCGGAAGAGGAATGGGAGAAGGCGGCGCGGGGCGGTTTGCAGGTACCGGTCGAGGTGCAAGTGGATCGTCCTGGGGCTTTGCCCCTTCTTGAGCCGCGACTGAAGCTGAAGCCGAACCCCGAAGAAGGGCGCGCCTACCCGTGGCAAGGCCCGGCGGATTCCGAGCGGGCGAACTATGACGAGACGCACATCGGCCGGCCTAGCGCGGTAGGGGCATTCCCTGCGGGACAGAGCCCGTGCGGTTGCGAGGAGCTCTCGGGGAACGTCTGGGAATGGACTCGGAGCCTCGCCAAGCCCGGAGACGACACGCTCCGGGTGTTGCGTGGCGGCGCGTTCTTCTTCGGCGCGAGGAACGTCCGCTGCTCGTATCGCTTCTGGAGCCTCCCGAACTTCCGCGGCGGCCTCTTCGGGTTTCGGGTGTTGTTGTCCCCATTCTTCTCTGAACCCTGAATCTCTGGACTCTGGAACTCTTGGGCGGGGGGCTCGATGAAAAATTTTGAGGGTGATCCTGTTGAGCCTGCGGAATTGGCCCCGAAGAAGCCTGCCGGGGGCGAGATGGTGCTGTTCACTCGCACCTTCGATCTGCTGAGCTGGCTGTTGCCGATCAGCAACCACTTTCCGCGGGCGCACCGACACAGCTTCACGCGGCGGTGTCTCGACGCCGGTTTCGATCTGCGGGAGCGGCTTGAAGAAGCGAACCTGCGGCGCGGCACCGCGCGACGCCATGCGCTCGCCCTCGCGGATGAAGCGTTGGCCCGTCTGCGGGTCTATCTCCGACTCGCGCACCGTTGGACCTGGCTCTCCGATGGGCAGTACGGCCACTGTGCCGAGCTGGTGGCTGAAGTCGGCCGCCTGCTGGGCGGATGGCAACGAAGTGAGGCGTCATGAGGCGATTCCCGATCTTCGGATCGGTTCTCGCGGGGTCTGGCTCGAACACGCTCCGGGTGTTGCGTGGCGGCTCGTACTTCAACAACACGAGGAACGTCCGCTGCTCGTACCGCAACAGGAACAACCCGAACAACCGCAACGACAACATCGGGTTTCGGATGATGTTGTCCACACTCTTCAGAAATCCAGCACTGCCGGGCGGTCACGGGGCCTTCTCGGCCGAGGCGAAGAATGGCGGAGCCAGATCCCGGCCGCGCTTGCCCCCGAGGCAGGCCGGGCGAATAGGTTCGCCCCACCTCGCGCTCCCCGGAGGCGGGGTGGGGCCCTTTTCTTGCGCGGAGGTGCCGTGTTCGAGCAGCTCACTTCTTGGGAAAACTTGCTCCTCGCTCACCGGAAGGCCAGCTCGGGAAAGCGCGGGTCGCGTTCCGTCGCCTCGTTCGAGCACCGGCTCGAAGACCACCTTGCCGACCTGCGCGCCGAGCTGATCGCCGGCTCGTATCGACCGGGCAAGTACCGGAGCTTCGTGATCCACGAGCCGAAACGCCGGTTGATCAGCGCGGCGCCGTTCCGTGACCGGGTGGTTCACCACGCTCTGTGCAACGTGATCGAGCCACTCTTCGAAGCTCGATTCTCCCCCGCCAGCTTCGCCAGTCGAGTGGGCAAGGGCACGCACCGAGCTGTGACCCGGGCCCAGGAGCAGGCTCGGGAGAACCCGTTTGTCCTGGCGAGCGGCGAGGGCCTGCTGGACGACGTCTACCAGATGGTCTACTTCCCGGACGACGACCTTTTCGCCGTCAATCGCCCGCGCAGCCTGCCGATCGGCAACCTCACCAGCCAGTTCTGGGCCAACGTGTACCTCGACGAGCTCGACCAGTTCATCACCCACGAGCTGGGTTGCCTGGCCTACGTGCGCTATGTCGACGATCTCCTGCTCTTCTCCAATTCCAAGGCGACGCTCTGGCGCTTCAAGGCGGCCTTGCTCGATGAGCTCGCGGGCTTGCGGCTGACCGCCCACCCGGGCGCGCACCCGCGCCCGGTGACGGAGGGCTTCCCGTTCTTGGGCTTCACGCTCTCGCCCGGACGACGACGCTTGAAATCTCGCAAGGGTTTTCACTTCCGCCGAAAGTTGAAAGCGAACCTCGCCGCCTGGCGTGCTGGAGCAGCTTCCGGCGCTCAAGTGGCGGCCTCGGTCCAGGGCTGGCTCAACCACGTTCGCTACGGCGACACGCTTGGGCTCCAGCGGGAAGTGCTCGAGACGTTGCCGACGCCGATTCTGGAGCGACTGGTGCCGCTGCCTGGTATGTGGCAGCCGGCCTCTTTGCTCCGCCAGAAAGGACACTCCGCATGACTCGCCGTTGGCTCCTTCCCATCCTGGTCGCTTTGGTGGCCGTGGGCCTGGCCTACTACTCTCGCTTTTGGTTGTCGCCGTTGCTCGACCTGGTGACCTCTGAGCCGGAAACCGTCCAGGCGCTGGAGGCCCTGATCAACCTGCTCATCTTGCCTGGAGCCGCGGTGCTCTTCGTGATTCGAACGCTGCGCGAGTCGAGGCGCGGCGAGCTTGAAGTCGCAGTGGCGGCAAGGGCCCCTCGCTCCGAGTCGGAAACCGCTGCCCCGTCCTCGGCGCCGCTCATCCTTGCCACCCCTCTTTCCGCTGATCGCATGGCAGCTCTTCGTGCTGAGTACCTCGGCATCCTTCTTTCAGCGGCGGGCCGCGTCGAGCTGGCTGCAATCGACCCGGCGCTGGTCGAGTCCGAGGGGCGGAGTGCTCCGCGGCTCGAGTCGATCTATACGTCGCTGCGCGTTCGCAATCGGACCGATACACCGCGGGACCGTGAGGCCGTCGAGGAACGAAAGCTGCCATCGGCCCTCAGCGTGGTGGATCGCGAGCCCCGACTCGTTCTGCTCGGCGAACCTGGCAGCGGCAAGAGCACCTTCTTGCGCTTTCTTGCCGTCTGCCTCGCGGGCGAGCTCCAGGGCCATGAAAGGGCCAATCTGGAGGCGCTCCGCCAGCCGCTCCCCGAGGACGATGCCAAGGAGCAGAAGGGTCTTCAGGATTGGTCCACTCCGACGCTGCTGCCGGTGTTGGTGACCCTCCGCGACTTCGCGGCCACGGGCTTACCGCCGGTAGGTGTCCAGCCGACGGCGGAGCACCTGTGGGCGTTTCTCGAGCCGACCGTGCCGCGGGGCTTCTTGCCCGGGTTGCGGGAAGAGCTGAGTCGAACCGGTGGCTTCCTACTCTTCGACGGGCTCGACGAGGTGCCCCAGGCGAACGATCGCCGGGGTCAGCTGCTGCTCGCCCTCGAGGCCTTCGTGGCCGCCCTGCCGCGTTCGCGGGTGGTCGTCACCTGCCGCAGCTACGCCTACCAGGACCCGACGTGGCGGTTGCCCGGCTTCGCCGTGGCGGAGCTTGCGCCGTTCGACGACGGGCAAATTCGCCATTTCGTGCGCCTGTGGTACGAGGACGCCAGCCACCGCGGCACCGGGATCAAGCCGGAGCTGGCTCCGGCCCGGGCGGCGGCTCTGATCGGCGCCATCGAACGCAACGGTCATATCCGCGAGCTGGCCGAGCGCCCGCTGCTCCTGACCTTGATGGCCAGCCTGCACGCCTTCGGCGGCCGGGAGCTGCCGGAACGGCGGGAGAAGCTCTACGCCGAAACGGTCGAGCTGCTGCTCTATCGCTGGGAGAAGCAGCGCCGGGTGACGTCGAAGGCTGGAGAGGTGTGGCAGCCCAGCCTCTCCGAGTGGCTGGAGACCAGCCGGTCCGCCATTCGCCGCACCCTCGAGCGGCTGGCCTTCGAGGCGCACCAGCGTCAGCCGGAGCTGGTGGGCACGGCAGACGTGCCCGAGGGGGACTTGGTTTGCCGGCTGCTCGAGTTACGCACCCGGCAGCAGGACAATCCCGCCGAGTTGCTCGACTACCTGCGGGACCGCGCCGGGCTGCTACTACCCCGCGGCATCGGTGTCTTCACCTTTCCTCACCGCAGCTTCCAGGAGTACCTGGCGGCGTGCCATCTGGCCGCGAGTGAGGACTACCCGGATTCGCTTGCGAAGCTCACGCTGAAGGAGCCGGAGCGCTGGCGAGAGGTCACCCTCCTCGCCGCGGCCACCGCGGCGGAAAAGAGCCCGGGGCCGCTGTGGGACTTGATCGAAGCCCTGTGCCCCACGGGTCCGGGTTCGAATGCGACGGCCGCGAGCGCCTGGGGGGCGCACATCGCTTCGCAAGCCTTGGCAGAGCGAGGCCTTCCACCGTCCCTGCCGGATCGCCACCAGGTCAAAGTCGAGCGGCTCCAGAGTTGGCTGTTGGCCCTTGTCGAGGGCAGCCACCTGGCAGCCTTCGAGCGAGCGCTGGCCGGCCGCAGCCTGGCAACCCTCGGCGACCCGAGAAGGAACGTCACCACCCTCGACGGCATGGAATTCTGCTGGGTGCCGCCGGGGCCGTTTCTGATGGGGAGCGCGGAGGACGATCCGGAGGGCCTCGACCGCGAACGCCCGCAACACGAGTTGGACATCCCCTATGGCTACTGGATGGCCCGTTTTCCGGTGACAGGAGCCCAGTGGCGGGAGTACGTGGAGGCGAGCGGGGCGAAGATCGCGGACGAGCGCAGCTTGACGCTGGCAGCCAACGAGCCGGCGGTGCTCGTCACCTGGCACGAGGCGCTGGCGTGCTGCCGGTGGTTGGGGAGCAAGTGGCAGGAAAAAGGCCTGCTGCCCGCCGATTGGCAGGTGCGGCTGCCATCCGAGGTGGAGTGGGAGAAGGCGGCGCGGGGAGGAATCGAGATTCCGGTCGAGCCCCAGCCGGTGGGCCTGACGTCCCTCGGAGCTTCGGAATCGGACCGGGATAAACAGCTCAACCCGGAGCAAAGCCGGGCCTACCCGTGGGGAGCTTCGGCCGATCCGGAACGGGCGAACTACGACAAAACCGGAATCGGCCGACCGAGCGCGGTCGGCGCCTTTCCCCGCGGAAAGAGCCCTTGCGGTTGCGAGGAGCTATCTGGCAACGTTCATGAGTGGACGAGGAGCCTGTGGGGGAAGGACTGGCAAGAGCCTGACTATGGTTACCCCTATCTGGTAACGGACGGCCGAGAGAATCTGCAAGCTGACGATAAAACGCTCCGGGTGTTGCGTGGCGGCTCGTACTTCCTCAACGCGAGGTACGTCCGCTGCTCGTCCCGCCTCAGGGGCGACCCGAGCGGCCGTGGCGGCTACGTCGGGTTTCGGGTGTTGTTGTCCCCATTCTTCTCTGACCCCTGATGCCTCTGGACTCTGAGCTCTTGGGCGGGGGGCTCGACGAAAAATTTTGGCGGCGAGCTTGCGAGGACGTTCGACTCGGCCCAGCCACGAGCAGGCCGCGCCCAGGATTGCGGCGGGCCAGGGCAGAGTCCGAGAAGGGTATCCTTCCCTTCAACCGGGGGCGCCAGTTCGTTGCCATTCGAGGGTCGTTTGCTCGGACTTGATCCGCGATCCGTCAGCCGCGAAAGACTCGGTGCGTTCGGCCGACCGTCCGCGTTCGTCGTGGCCACGCCACTTGCAAATGAGGCCCTCCTCGACCATGTCGAAGTGATGGGCGTCCCACACGATGCCCTCTTCGCAACCCGCAAAGGTCCACTGCCCCGCGATCTGCGGCGTCTGGGCATCGGCGGGGTAGTCAGCGCTGGTGGCAACCTTGGGGCTGCTTGCACAAGCGAAAGACGAAGCCACCGCGGCGACAAGGGCAACTTGGAGCGCGAGGGTAGGTTTTAGCATTGGCGGAGGCAAGTGTAGCTCGGTCACCCTGGGCGCGAGCGGCCCGGGCTCGGATCGAAGGGCCGGGGTGCGCCCTTGGTGTGCTATCGCGTTGCTCGCTCGTTCCGAAGCTCACCGGGAAGGCGGGCGAGACAACACTCGACAAGCTCCGCAACCGTGCCCGAATGGGCAGAGATCGTGGGGGCCACGTCTTCGACGGGAGTGGTCAGCAGAGCGATCGCCTCAGCCGAAACACGTTTCGGATCGGCCAGGACGGCGGCGCACGCAGCTTGGAGCGCGACGGAGCGATCCTCGGCGCCGACCAGACGTTCGGCGTCCTCGAGCGCCTCCGTTCCGACGAGCTGCGCGAGCGTGACCACGGCATGGGCTGCGCGTTGGTCACGCCGCGTGCGTGCGATGTCTCGCACGAGCGGCACCGTCTTCACCGCTCGCCGGGGGAACGACGCGAGCAGCGCGAGGGTTTCGAGGGCGGTCTCGTCGTCTTCCGAAAGGGCGAACGGCGCGATCGAGTCGAGCGCGTCCTCGACGGCGAGGTAACTGTCCCGCGCCCAGAGGGCGTAAAGCTGAGCCTTGCCGAAGTCGGGGGCGCCCAGCGGAGCGCGGATGCCCTCGAGATCACGAAAGTCGTTGTCTGGATCGACGGATGAGGGAAAGAAATCCTCGGGATGACCCATCGCGAGATGATGCAGATAAGGGATGAGAAATCGCCGCCAGCGATCGTCTTTTGGCCCTTCCCGCAGGATCTCGACGAGGAAGGGAACGTCGTAAGAAGTGACCTGCCATCGCGTGCCCTGATGAAAGACGTTTCCCCAGAGCACCCATTCGACCTGCCCGCCGACATCCCGACCGGCTTGTTCCGCGTCCATGCGGAGGGCCTCCGGCGCATGTTCAGGGTCGACAAGCGCTCGCCGGAGATCCGGCACGTCCCGCGCGGAGCCGTAAGCGTGATGCAGGGAAGGCCAATCGACTTCCGAGAGGCGGTCTAGAAGGGGCATAAGGGAATCGTAGCTGCGCCAGCCTACGGTTCCAGCACGAACGTCACCGAAAGCTCGCTGCGAACGGTGATCGTACCGGGTGCGAACGTGCCGGTGCCGAAGTGAACGGCAACGCTCGAGGCCATGCGCATGGAGTTTCCACCGGAAGCCGAGCCGATCGTGCGCACGGCGCCGAGCTTGGCGCCGAAGCCGGCCGCGAGGCGCTGGGCCTGGACCCGAGCGTCCTCCATGGCGATTTGCAGGGCTTGATCTTGGAGCTCCTTCAACCGCGAGGTCGTGAGCTCGACGTTGAATTGGCGGTTGGCGCCCGCTCCGATGGCGCGGTCCACCAGCTGGTCGAGCTTTGTCAGATCGCGCAGGACGACGTGGACGCTGCGGGAGATCTCGTAGCCAAGGAACTCGGGCGGCACGGACTCGGACTCCGAGAACGTGGGATCGATGTCGAGCACCGACGACGTCACGTCCCGGCCCTCGATGCCCAGCTGCCGGATCGCCTCGAGCAATCCGAGAACGGCCTCGTCCGAGGTCGTTTTCGCTCGACGCAGATCTTTATCGAGGACGTAGACGCCGAGGGAGACTTTGGCGGTATCCGGCTGAACCTCGATCGCCCCCGAGCCCGTGACGGTCACCCGAGGCGTCGGGTCCGACGCGAAGACCATCTGTGCGCTGGCGGGACTGGCGACAAGGGCCAAGGAAACGAGGGCTGCGAAAGGGGCGGGGGAACTCGGCATGGCGGGCCTCCGGGTCGGGTTGGTGCGACTCCGGAGGCCGTGGTGCAAGGGGGTTGCCGGGGGCGTCAGGCCTCTGACGGGCTCGTGCGCGCCACGCGGCCGAGTCATGCCCGCTGTCTCAAGCACCCACCGGAAGATCGATGGTCCTGTGTCCGAAAGGAACGGTGGCGGCCAGAGTTTTCAGGATCAGCGGGGCTGAAGCGCCGACGTTGACGGCCACTATGGGCGTCAACGGAGTTGGCGCGGTGTTATAAGCCGACGCAAGAACACTGGCGGCGACCGGCCAGAAGACGAACGGTAGCCAGTAGAGTGGCTCTCGGAAGTTGGGCCACTGGGCCCTGGGAATCTTCGCGAGTTCCAGGAGGCCCAGGACGTTGATGCAGAATCCGCCGAAGGCGGCAAACCAAACACAGGGTTCCATCTGATCCTCCTGGGTTCTCAGTCGAGTCGATTACGAAGCGCGCCCAGCAGCCGGTCGGTGGCTGAAGAGGAGCGCTCGAAGTGGTCGCGTGTCGTGTACAGCGGTTCGCCCAGCGTTGAAGAGCGAGTGGATTGGACGACTTCTGGGTGGCTCGAAATGACCTCGAGTACCTCCTCTCTGTTCAAACCCGTGTCTCGGCACAGCCCCGGAATCGTTCGCCAGGGGTATTCCGGCTTGTTCATGGCCTCAAGTAGGGCCTGAACTTCTTCGTCTGTTCTCGCCATCGATTTCGCCTCCTGCTTCTCCGCAGCGCGCCCTTTTGAGGGCTCCAAGTGGATGGACGGACTGTGTTCAAGCTTTTTCGACCGGACTTCGCGGTTTTCCGAAGCAGTCCCCCGCCCCGCCTCCTCCTGTACAATCGCAATCCTCAACTCAACCGTCTCCGTGAGACCTCGTCGCGCCTCGAGTCACCCGCGTGAAGCCCGCCGCCCCGCCGTCGAATTTCGCCCATCTGGCGGTGCTGGATGCTCAGCTCCAGCGGCTCGGGTTGTTGGCCGAGCGGTACTTCGCGGACGATCCGAATACCTGCTTGATCAAGCTCCGGCAGCTGGCGGAGGTCCTGGCACAGCTGGCGGCGGAGCGGGTGGGTGGGTTTCTTGCCGCGGAGTCGCAGTTCGATCGCTTGCGCCGGCTCGAGGACCAGGGCCTGCTGCCGCGGGAGATCGCCCAGGTGTTTCACGAGGTGCGGCGGGTGGGCAACGCGGCGACGCACGAGGTTTCCCCCGATCCTGGCGGCGATCACGGCAAGGCCCTCGGGGTGCTCAAGCTGACTTGGCAGCTGGGGGTTTGGTTCCACCGCACGTTTCGAGAACCGGCCTTTCGACCGGGGCCGTTCCTGCCGCCCCGGCGGCCGCTCGACGAAAGCGACGAGCTGCGCACGGAGCTCGACCGCCTGCGGGCGCTGTGGGACGCCGATCGTGCCGGCCAACGCGAGCTTGCCGAACGGCTGGAGGCGACCGCCCTCGAGCTCCAGCAGGCGAAAGACGATCAGGCCTTGTGGGAGCAGATGGCCGCCGAGGCGGAGACCGCTCGGCGCGCGCTCGAGCAGCGCCTGGAAGCTCGGCAGGCGGCCTCCTCGCCGCCGCCGAAGCAGGCCGTGGCCGAATTGGTGGCGGCGGCGCAGGACGCCGCCAAGAAGCTCGAGATCGACGAACGGGCCACCCGGCAGCGCATCGACGAGCTGCTGCGCCAGGCCGGCTGGGAGGCCGACTCCGAACGCCGCACCCACGCTCGCGGCGCTCGCCCGGAGAAGGGCCGTGACCAGGCGATCGCAGAGTGGCCCACGGAGACGGGGCCGGCCGATTACGTGCTCTTTCTGGGTCTCCGCCCGGTCGCCGCGATCGAGGCCAAGCGTCGAAACGTCGATGTCGCCGGCAAGCTCCCCCAGGCCCAGCGGTACGCGCGGGGTTTCCTGCCCGCGGAGGGCCCAGCCACTTGGGGGGAATATCGGCTGCCGTTCGCCTTCTCGACCAACGGCCGCCCGTACCTGCCGCAGCTCGCCACCCAAAGCGGCATTTGGTTTCGAGACCTGCGGCGCCCACAGAACCTCGCCCGCGCCCTCGACGGCTGGCCGACGCCCGAGGGGCTCGACATCTTGCTCCAGCGCGACGAACAGGTCGCCGATGAGGCCCTCGAGACCACCCCCTGCGAGTTCGCCTTTCCGCTCCGGGACTATCAGGAGGCCGCCATCCGCGCCGTCGAGCAGGGCATCGCCGGCGGTCGCCGCGAGCTCCTGGTGGCCATGGCCACCGGCACCGGCAAGACGAAGATGTGCATCGCTCTGCTCTACCGGCTCTTGGGCGCGCAGCGGTTCCGCCGGGTGCTGTTTCTCGTCGACCGCGAGTTTCTGGGCGAACAGGCGGAAGGCGCCTTCCAGTCGACACTGATGCGGGAGCTCACCACCTTCGCGGACACCTACGGCGTCGAAGCGCTCGTCCCCGGCATGCCGGAGTCCGGGACGGCGGTGCACATCGCGACGGTCCAGAGCATGGTCCAGCGGGTCTTCTCGCGGCGCGAGGACCAGCTGCCACCGGCTGTCGACACCTACGACTGCATCGTGGTCGACGAGTGCCACCGGGGTTATCTGCTCGACCGCGAGATGTCCGACGCCGAGCTCGAGTTCCGCGACTTCGACGACTACCTCTCGAAGTACCGCCGGGTGCTCGAGGCCTTCGACGCCGTCAAGATCGGCCTCACGGCGACCCCGGCCCTGCACACGACGGAGATCTTCGGCCCGCCGATCTTCACCTACGGCTACCGGGACGCCGTGATCGACGGTTGGCTGGTGGACCACGAGCCGCCGATCCAGATCCGCACTGAGTTGTCCGAGGGCGGCATCGTTTGGGAACCTGGCGCCGAGATCGAGCTCTACGACCTCGGGCGCCAACAGATCGAGCTCTTCCAGACGCCCGACGAGGTCCGTTTCGACGTCGAGCACTTCAACCGGCGGGTGGTGACCGAGGCTTTCAACCGCGTGGTCTGCGAGCAGCTGGCGGAGGAGCTCGATCCCAGCTCGAAGGAAAAGACGCTCGTTTTCTGCGCCCTCGACCGCCACGCGGATCTCGTGGTGGCGCTCCTCAAGGATGCGTTCGCGAAGCGCTGGGGGGCGGTGGAGGACGACGCCGTAATGAAGATCACGGGCAAGGCGGACCAGCCGCGGGCGCTCGTGCGCCGGTTCAAAAACGAACTTTTGCCAAACGTGGCGGTGACGGTGGATCTGCTCACGACCGGCGTCGATGTCGAGGAGATCTGCAATCTCGTCTTCCTGCGGCGCGTCGGCAGCCGCATCCTCTTCGACCAAATGCTCGGACGCGCCACCCGGCCCTGCGACGAGATCGGCAAGAGCGCCTTCCGGATCTTCGACGCCGTGGGGCTTTACGCCCACCTCGGCCAGCTGACAGAGATGCGGCCGGTCGCCGTCGATCCCCGGATTCCCTTCGCGCAGCTGATCCGCGAGCTGCTGTCGGTGGATTCGGACACCGCTCGTAATGAGGTCCGGGAGCAGTTGCTCGCCCGGCTGGAGCGGCGGCGCCGCGAGTGGGGCGGCGCTGAGGCGGAACGCTTCGAGGCCGACTGCGGTTTGTCGCTCGCGGAGCTCGTGCGCGAGGTACGGACTCGCCCGCTGGACGATCTGCTCGTCTGGCTTGGGCAGCGCCAGGAGCTCGGCGTGCGGCTCGACCAGGCGGCCGAACCGCGGCTTGGCAAGCTCTTCATCTCCCATCACGAGGATCAGCTGGTGGCGGTCGAGCGGGGTTACGGCCTCGGCACGAAACCCGAGGACTTCCTCGCCGCCTTCACCGACTTCATCCGCACGCACCGCAACGAGATCCCGGCGCTCCTGACGGTCGTCACCCGGCCCCGCTCGTTGACCCGGAAGGCGCTGCGGGACCTGGCGCGGGAGCTCGACAAAGCGGGATTCTCGGAGATCGCCCTCGAGACGGCCTGGCGGCAGGCGACGAATCAGGAGCTGGCGGCGCGCATCGTGGGGTTCGTGCGCCAGGCGGCCCTCGGCGATCCGCTGTTGCCCTACGCCGAGCGGGTGGACCGTGCGCTGCGCAAAATCCTCGCCGAGAAGCCCTGGACGGCCCCGCAACGCAGCTGGCTTCTGAAGATCGCCGCCCAGACCAAGGCCAACGGCATCGTGGATCGCGACGCGATCGACGACCCAGACCAGCTGTTCCGCTCCGAGGGCGGCGGCTTCAAGCGGCTCGACACGCTGTTCGGCGGAGAGCTCGACTTGCTGCTCGAGCGCTTCAACGACGCCATTTGGACCGCCGCGTAGGCGCGCGCTCGGGTACCATCCCCCGCCATGAAAACGGTCACCGCCGACATCGTCCAGAAGCTCTGGAATCTGTGCAACGTGCTCAAGGACGACGGGGTGACCTACCACCAGTACGTCACCGAGCTCACCTACCTGCTCTTCCTCAAGATGGCGAAGGAGACGGAGCGGGAGAAGGGCATTCCGGCCGGGCGCCGGTGGGACGACTTGAAGAAGCGCGCGGGCGACGACCGGCTGCACTTCTACAAGGAGACGCTGCTTCACCTCGGCCAACACGGGTCCCCGCTGGTGCGGGAGATCTTCAGCAACGCGAGCTCGTTTCTGAGGAAGCCGAAGAATCTCACCGAGCTGGTCACGGAGATCGACAAGCTGGACTGGTACAACGCCCGTCGGGAAGGGCTCGGGGATCTCTACGAGGGCCTCCTCCAGAAGAATGCGGCCGAGAAGAAGTCCGGCGCCGGCCAGTACTTCACGCCGCGCCCGCTGATCGACTCGATGGTCGAGGTGCTGAAGCCGCGGATCGGGGACGTGATCCAAGACCCGGCGGCCGGCACGGGCGGCTTTCTGATCGCGGCGAACCGATATCTCTGGGAGCATGGGGATCCGGATCACTGGACGGAGGCGCAGGCGCGGAAGCACAAACACGGTACGTTCTACGGCTTGGAGCACGTGCAAGAGGCCTATCGGCTGGCGCTCATGAACTGCCTGCTGCACGACGTCGAGTGGGACGCCGGCGGCGCCGGCATTCACTTCGGGGACACGCTGTCTCCCACCGGCCAAGCGTTGAAGCGGGCGACGCTGATCCTGACCAATCCACCTTTCGGCTCGAAGAAGGGCGGCGGCCTGCCGGATCGCGACGACTTCACCTATCCGACGTCGAACAAGCAGCTCTGTTTCCTCCAGCACATCTACCGCGGCCTCGCCCCCGGCGGCCGTGCCGGCGTGGTGCTGCCAGACAACGTGTTGTTCGAAGGCAACACGGGCCGGCAGATCCGCGTGGATCTGATGGACAAGTGTGGTCTGCACACGATTCTTCGGTTGCCGACGGGCATCTTTTACGCCCAGGGCGTGAAGACGAACGTGTTGTTTTTCACCCGTGGGCAGAAGAAGGACAAAGGCAACACGCGCGAGACCTGGGTCTACGACCTCCGCGCCAACATGCCCGCCTACGGCAAACGCACGGAGCTGACCAGAGCTCACTTCGCCGAGTTCGAAGCCGCCTACGGCGACGACCCCCACGGCCAAGCGAAGCGCCAAGACCAAGGCGAAACCGGCCGTTTCCGCCGTTTCAGCCGCGAGGAGATCTCGAAGCGCGGCGACAACCTCGACCTCTCCTGGCTCAAGGACGACAGCGACGAAAACCACGACGACCTCCCCGAGCCCGCCGACCTGGTGCGCGAGGCGATGGGCGAGCTGGAGGCGGCGCTCGAGGAGTTGCGGGGGATTTTGGTGGAGCTGGGGGAGGAAGAAGGGGTGGAGGCGTGAGGGCTCCCGATCACTGGAGTCAGTCAACCGTCGGCGAAATCAACCTGTTTGAGTCTCGGGCGGTCAGTCCAAGCCGGTACCGAGACGAGGTATTCGAGCTATACAGCGTACCGGCCTTTCCACTCAATAAACCAGAACTTCTGCCTGGCGCTGAGATCAACTCCAACAAACAAGAGGTTCGCCCCGGCGACGTGCTGATCTGTAAGATCAATCCGAGAATCAACCGTGTCTGGACTGTCGGTCCGCGGTCCACCCACAGGCAGATAGCCTCCTCCGAGTGGATCGGCGTGCGGTCGCCAGAGTTCGAAGCTGACTTCCTCCGCTGGTATTTCTCGAGTGGAGAGTTCCGGCAGCTCTTAACCGAGAACGTTGTGGGCGTCGGCGGCTCGCTGACCAGGTCCCAACCCAAAGTCGTCTCCACACTTCCGGTTCCCGTTCCGCCCCGGCTGGAGCAGGTGCGGATCGCCGCACGTCTTGGTACGCTCCTTTCGCGCGCTGCTTCCACAAGAGCCCACCTCGACCGGGCCTTCGCCCTCCTGAAGCGCTTTCGTCAGGCGGTGCTGGAGGCGGGGGTCTCGGGGGAGTTGACGGCGGAGTGGCGGGGCACAGCCTTGCCCTCTTGGCCCCTCGAACGAGCAGACTCGGTCTGCGCCAAGGTTCAGAGTGGAGGAACTCCGAAAACGGGTTTCATCCAGGAGCCCGGGATTCCCTTCCTTAAGGTCTACAATTTGGCGAGTCAGCGCATTGACTTCGATTCTCGCCCTCAGTTTGTCGATGTCGCTGTGCACCAAGGCGAACTCCGTAAGTCCGAATGCCTGCCAGGCGATGTGCTGATGAACATAGTCGGCCCTCCGCTCGGAAAAGTGGCAATTGTGCCGGCCACGTCTCCACGATGGAACATCAATCAGGCACTGGTGCTCTTTCGTCCGAACAAGCGGATCACAAGCAAGTGGCTCTATTTCTTGCTTTGCTCGGGGCGCAACATTGACGAGATACAGCACGAGACCAAGGGATCAGCCGGCCAAGTCAACATTTCCCTTTCGCAGTGCAGGGCATTCGAGTTTCCAGTTCCGTCGAGTCAAGAACAAGACGAGATCGTCCGCCGCGTCGAAGCCCTTTTTACCTTCGCCGGCTCCCTCGAAGCCCGCATCGAGGCGGCTCGAGCTCAGGTGGAGCGGTTGACTCCGGCTCTGTTGGCGAAGGCGCTTCGGGGGGAGCTGGTGCCGCAGGACCCGGCGGAGGGGACGGGGTCGGAGTTGCTGGCGCGGATTCGGGCAGAGAAGACACCGAGTAGAAAGGTCCGACGAATGCCACGGAGAACTGAAAAGCGAGTCGATTCCGACATCGAGAGGCCCGCCAGCAGCTTCTCGATTCTGGAGCCGCCGGTTCCGCCGCCTCCTGATCCTCAGGTAGTCAAATCGCCCATCCGAGACTCGGAAGACGCTGAGGCTCGAATCCGAGGCACGGAGCCGTTGCTCGTCGAAGTCCTTCGGCGCCTCGATGGACGCGCAGCTCCCTTGGACCTCTGGCAGGCATCTCCTTTCAGGAACGACATCGACGGTTTCTACGCCCAGCTGCGCGCCGAAATCTCGGCTGGCCTTCTCGTCGAGAAGGTACTCGACGATAACAGGCGGATGATCGAGATCGTTCGCAAGCTACCCACTTCCGAGGCAGGGTCATGAGGATCGACCGGCTTTCGATCCAAGGCTTTCGGAACCTCGAGAACTTCTCGATCGATCTCGACGAACGGAAGTTCGCCACAGTTCTGATCGGCGACAACGGCACAGGGAAGTCGAATCTGATCGAGGCAATCGTCCTGCTCTTCCGAGACCTGGACCTCGGAAATTCCACACCCTTCGACTACCACCTCGTTTACCGGTGTCGCGGGGAGAGAATCGAGATCGAACACAAGGACGGCGGTCGGCCCAGAATTCGGCTGGGCACCGGTTCCAAGAAGCGGACGCTGACCTGGAGTCGCTTTCACCGGGAGCGCGACCAGTACCTCCCCAAGTACATCTTCTCCTACTACTCCGGCCCTTCCGGCCGGCTGCGCTCCTATTTCGACCCTCACCAGAAGGCCTTTTACGACAAGCTCCTGAAAGACACCTCTTTCGAGGCACCACCCATTCGGCGGCTCTTCTATTGCCTTCCCGAACACAGCCGGTGGGTTCTGCTCGCATAAGTCCTCGAGCTCGGAGATCGCCGTTTCTGGTACGCCCGCGGGACCGTCAAGACGTTTCTCCAGAGGCTATGGAAGGAGTCGCTCGCGCCGATCACCACGAGCGCACGAGTTCAGGATGACTATCGCTCGAAGCCGCGCACCGAAGAACAGATCTACCTCTATCTGCCAGCCCGCGAGGCCCTCGAACGCATCGCGGACAACTACGGGGACGAGGCCTCTTTTTTTGCCGCCCTCGAAAGCACTGAGATCTCCGACCTCGTGCGAGACGTCCGCGTGCGGGTGAAGCGCGCGGGGGCCTCCATCGTCTTCTCCGAGCTGAGCGAGGGCGAGCAACAGCTGCTGACGGTCGTCGGCCTGATGCAGTTCACTCGTCACGAGGAATCGCTCTTCCTCCTCGACGAGCCAGACACCCATCTGAACCCACATTGGAAACTGAAGTACCTGGAAGAGCTCACGCGCCAGACGGGCTTGGCAGCCGACACCAAGGGAGCCGAGGAAGGCGCCCTCGACTCCACGAGCCAGCTGATCCTGACCACCCACGATCCTCTGACCATCGCAGGCCTCGAGGCCGCCCAAGTCCAGATCTTCCGGCGGTCGGGAAACCAGATCACCGTTGAGCAACCCTTGGACGATCCCCGGGGTCTCGGTGTCTCGGGCGTCCTGCTTCGGATGTTCGGTCTACCCAGCACACTCGACCACCCGACGCAGGAGAAGATCCGCCGCCGGGACGAGCTCGCCCGCAAGAAGGAGGAGTCGAGGTCCGCCGAAGAGGACGCCGAGCTCCAACAGCTGAGCGAAGAGCTCGGCGAGCTCGGCCTGCTCTACGAGACCCGCGATCCGCTGTACAGCCAGTTCCTGGAAGCGCTTCGGCAGCGGGAACGGAAGATGGAGGCTCCCGTCAAGGAGCTGCCCCCCGAGGAACAAAAACGCATCGTCGACGAGATCCTCGCGGAGCTTCAGGAGGCCGAACCGTGATCCACGTTCGCGTTCGCCCCGAGGACATCTCCGAAGATTGGCTCAAGAAGGCACAGAAACTCACCGCGGAGCTCGAGGGCCTCAAAGACGATGGTCTCGAAGTTCCAGAGAAGACCTGGAAATCGGCCACCGACAAGCGCCAGGCCTTGATCGACAAGAACAGCGGCCTCTGGAAGGACCTCAAGAACGTCCTGATGCGCTGGTCCCACGGCAAGTGCTGGTACTCGGAGCTTAAGGACCCCGGCTCCGACTTCCACGTGGACCACTTCCGCCCCAAGGGCAGAGTCCGGAACCAAGGCGAGGAAGACACCGAGGGCTACTGGTTCCTCGCCTTCGACTGGCGGAACTACCGACTGAGCGTTGCCTGGTGCAACTCGGCCCACAGTGCCGATGGCGGCCCGACGCAGGGCAAGCAGGATCAGTTTCCCCTGGGTCCGAAGGGCAAGCGGGCCATCTGTTCCCAAGATGATCTCGGCCGAGAGAACTGCGTTCTCCTCGATCCCACGAGCGCCAACGACGTGTTGCTGGTGGATTTCGACGAAACAGGCTTGCCCGTCGCCACCGCCAGCGGTTGGACCGCGATGCGCGTCCGCGAAACGACGCGCATTCTCCACCTCGACGCACCTCGGATGCTCGAAGCCCGCCAAGCCGTCTGGCGCACCTGCCGGGACGAACTGGCGAGCGCCCACACGCTGATCAACCAAGAGTCAGACGACATGGGCACCTTGGACGAGAGTGAGCTGAGGAAGCGTCTCGAACGCCTCCGGGAGCTGATCGCACCAATGGCTGAGCTTTCGGCTGTGGCTCGTGCCTGTGTCGCAAAGTCCGGGTACTCTTGGGCTCCCAAGCTCCTTGCGGCGGCTTAGAACCAGCATGAACACCTTACCCTTCTCCCTCCGAATCTTCCTCCCCGGCGCCGACCCGGAGGGGCTGCGCATCATCGAGAAGTCCAACTGGAGTGGCTCGGGCATCGTCGTGCCGCGGGCGTTGTTGCCCGAGGCTCGGAAGCGGAAGGAGCTCGATCGGACCGGGGTGTACGTATTGGTTGGCCCGGCCGAGGACTCGGGCCTCCCCAAGATCTACGTCGGCGAAGGGGACCCGATCCGCCCGCGGCTCGATCAGCACGCGGGAAAGAAGGACTTCTGGACCGTCGCCTTCGCCTTCACCAGCAAGGACGAGAACCTCAACAAGGCCCACGTCCAATACCTCGAAGCGCGTCTCCTCGCGCTCGCCGCCGCGGCCAAGCGCTGCACCCTCGAGAACGGCAACGTTCCCCAGAGTCCATCCCTCTCCGAAGCCGACGCGGCCGATGCCGAGGGCTTCCTGGCCGAGATGCTGTTGTGCTTCCCCGTCCTCGGCGTCAGCGTGTTCGCTGGCCCGACCGAACCGGCCGCTCAGCGCCGAACCGAGCTGGTCCTGAAAGCCAAGGGCATCGTGGCGCGCGGCGCCGAAGTGCCCCAGGGCTTCCTCGTCCTTGCCGGCAGCCAAGCGGTCGTCGAGGAAGTCAGCTCCATCCACGCCTACCTCTCCGAAATCCGCACCGCCCTGCGCGAGAACGGCGTTTTGGCTCCGCAAGGGGACAAGCTCGTCTTCACGCAGGACTACAGCTTCGCTTCGCCGTCCACCGCCGCCGGAGTCATTCTCGGCAGGTCGTCGAACGGGCGGACTGAATGGAAAACGAAAGAGGGGCGGACGCTCAAGGACCTTCAGACGGCCGGGGTAGGCTCAGAACCCGCTGGTTTGTAACGGCACCCTTCGAACCGAGGGGCAGGCAGATCAGTGGATCTCCAGGCTCGCTTACAATGGCCAGGCCATGCCCCGCCTGAAAATCTCCGAATTGCAGCTCGGCCAGTTCTGCCGGCAACACCACATCCGCCGGCTGGCGCTGTTCGGCTCGACCTTGGCGGGTACGGCTCGGCCGGACAGCGACATCGACTTGCTCGTCGAGTTCGAGCCCGGTCGCGAGCCGGGCCTGCTCGGGCTCGCCGCCATGGAGGCCGAGCTGACGCGGCTCCTCGGGGGAAAGAAGGTCGACCTGCGCACCGCCCAGGATCTCAGCCGCCATTTCCGCGCTCAAGTGGTGAGCACGGCGGAAGTCCAGTATGCGGGATGAGGATCGGGTGCGGCTGCGGTGCCGAGCCGAACTCCGCTTCGGTCTCCACCTGATCGAACCCACCCACAACGCCAGGTTCGGCGGGCTTAGGGATCGCTGGATGCCGGGCTGGGAAGGGCGGCAGGATCGCCCACCGAACCGGCTGCCGGTTCGGCGTGTGGAGTGAGGGTATCGAGGCCAGCAATTAGGTTGGCGTCGGTGGCCATCACTGGCCCAATTTCAACTATGGGCCTCATTCGAGCGCGTCGCACAGTCACTTCGCTTAGAACTAGGGTTCCGATGAAGAGGCCAAGCTCCAGAGCGAGCCACCCACCTCCAAATTCTCCGGCGAGAAACAGGTGCGGAATTGCAGCGACAACAACGCCGATCTTCATCCAGGGAATGAGCCCCTCGAAAGCCCCTTGAGGGCTTTCAACCAGCACTGCTTCAGCGAGTTTGTTCACGCGCAAGGCATTTCGATCGATCCGCATGTCGGTCCAATTTATCAGATGGTAGAAAATACCAACGAAAGCCGTTGCACTAAGCGAGACGGTGGCAACAAGTCTAGGGGAGTCCTTCAGATCCCCGTATGAATTGAACACGACAGAGTCAATGAGCAATATTGCGGCAAAGTACTGCCAGTTGCGATTGATGTAGTGCCTATGCTGCTCCAGCAGGATGCCGAGCAACTCAGTGTGCGGTAGCGTTTTGCTAGCCATAGCTTGGGCACCAAACTTCGACTTGCGATAGGACAGGGTAGCACAGGCTTCAGAGAGCCGATTCAGTCGGGTCTGGTCACGAAGTCTTGCTCCCCCTTCTCCGTCCACCAAGACCAACCGATCGTCGCCGACCCGAACTGAGCATCGGTCTCGCGGCGCAGGCGGGAGTCGAATTCCTCGCTGCGTTGGACCCAGGTGTAGTCGAAGCGGATCGCCTTGTAGCGGATCGTGAGGCCGGCCTTCAGGTCGTAGACGAAGTCCTTGCGGTCGATCTGGATCTCCGGGCCGTCGACCAGGACGTTGCCGTCGAGGAAGATGTTGTGGCCCACGAGGCGGCCTTCGGCGCCGGCGAAGACGTAGGCCTCTAAGGGCTTGGGTTGGCGCAGCGAGCGCACGTCGTCAGAAGTCGGCACGATCAGCGTCTGCGGGAAGCCCGACAGGTTCTTGCCGAGCCGCACCATGGCGCCAGCCGAGCCGTGCACGGCCACCGTGCCGAGCGCGACTCCGAAGCCGGGGATGACGTCGATCGTCTCGTTGCCGATCCGCTTGCGCCAGGTGTAGTTCAGATTCACCGTCGGCTCGTTGCGTAGCTGGTGGCGCCAGCCGCGGGGGGGCGTCCAGTCGAACCAGTTGTGCACCGCCTTCTGGGCGAGGACCGCCGCCGAGTGGGGCCCAACGCCACCGAGTTGGAGCTCGAAGACGTTCTCGACATCGTTCTCGTTCGAGGGGAAGTGAGTCATCGCCGCGATCCACGAGAAGTAGAGGTACCCGGCCCACGGCCGGTCCCTCGGCTGCGGATTGGGGTTCCCGATCGCGACCGGCGTGTACATGTTCTGGCCCAAAGCGTGGCCTGCCAGGTACTCGACATCAGCGTCCGGGCACAGGTGAGAGAAGACACACCAGCTCTCGAGTAGCTCCTTCTTGCGCTCCGAAAGCGAGAACTTCGGTTCCTCGCGATTGGGGTTCCAGAACCAGGCGTAGCGCATGCCGTTCGTGTAGAACTGATCCGTGTTGTCCCCCGGCACATAGGCGTCGTTCTCCCAGGAAAACTGCCGGGCGAGGTGGCGCGGGACTTCCTCGTCGGCCGACACGGCCGCGGACCCGAGGCCGAAGATCAGGAGGGTACCGAACGCGAGCAGACGGTGTTGCATGGCGAGCTCCTCTTTCGTCACACGGTGAAATCGTTCACGAGCCCTACGAGCGTGCCGCCGACGCTGACCGCTCCGGCCCCCATGCCGAGATCTGCGAAAGTCTCCCGGACGGCGAGCTCGAGCCGATCCACTTCTTCCAGGGTCGCCGCCGGGCCACTTGCCACGGGCGGCGCACCGGCGCGCCAGCTTTCGAATGTGCGGAGCAGGGCATCTCGTCCCGCGAGAAAGTCCGGGCCACCCTGGCCGATCGGGAAGGACGGCAAGGCATCGAAGACCAGCAGCCAGGCGGCGAGATCGGCGCGATCGACCGACCCGAGGACGCCACCGAAACGCTCGTGCAGATGGAGAAGCGCCCGGCACCAGATGGCTCCACCGTCGTGGGGCTCGGGGCGCTGTGCGAGGTCTTCGAAGTTCGGTAGCGGTCCGTCGTAGCGGCGCTGGCCGTTCACCGCGTCCCCCACCACCCAGCCGCCGTACACGAGAGTCTCCGGAAGGCCCGCCTGCCGGCGTAGGAAGTTGCCGAGCGTCACGCCGAAGAAGTCCCCGAAGCCTTCGTCCATCGCTTGCGCTTGCGCCGAGCCCCCGTTTAGAGGCCGCCAGAGACCGTCGGGTCCGACGCGGCGCGCGACCACGGCGTGGGTGTACTCGTGGATCAAGACGTGGGCGTCGAACCCGCTGTGGCGCGTCACGCCATCGAGGTTCGAGCGCACCTGCCCGAGCTTCATCTCGACCCGGACGCCGTCGGCCTTGGTCACCGTCCGCGCGATTCCCTCGACCGCATCGCCGACCACCCTCACGAACAACGCATCTTCGTGATGCCCAAGCCCGGTCGGCCCCTGTTCCTGGAGCGCCCCGGCCCGTTCGTCGAAGCCCAAGAGATAGAAAAAGTCGTGGAGGTAGTTGGCGAGCACGAAGGCGTTCACCGTCGCCGCGGGAAGTGCATCCGAAGGATCGAACCTCTGCCCTCCGCCACCGTCATCCGTGCTCTTGATCACCCTCGACTTCCACACCGCCTTGGCGTTGTTCCCCTCGGTACTCTTCGCCGCGACCCAAGGCTTCGGCAAGGGCCTGAGGGCGAACCCGGGGTAGGCGCTGGGTGCGATCGGCAGATCGAAGAGCGCCGGGGCGCTGTCGTCCGGATTGACCAGCGTGGCCAGCGCGCGGTGCGAGCTCACGACGCCCGAGCGGCAGAAGACGATCTCTCCAGAATCGTCCCCGTTGGCCGCCACGAGCACGTCGTACTGCTCGAATAGCTCGGGCAACCAGAGCGGCGTGAGCCAGCAGAGGCGCAGCCGGGGCCGCTCGAAGAACAGCACTTGGCGCACGAGGATCGGGCTCGCGAACGGCGGCTTATGGACGAGCGTCGGGGCGCCCGGCAAGGGAAACGCGCCCACCACCCGCGGCCGGCGGTTCGATATCCGGAGGCCGGCGAGCCCGGGGCCGTCTTTGGGGTCAGCGAGGTGCTGCGCCGCGCGCAAGACCGCCTCCGCGGCGCCGAGCGTGGCCGAGAGATCGACCTCGTCGCTCCGACAAGGAACGTGATCACCGACGACGTCGAGCAAATCGCCGGCGCGGTCGAAGCGAACGGTGCGGACGGCGCGGAAGATCGGTACGCCGTGGATGTGCTGCTCGAGATGAACGATCCGCTCTCCCGCGGCCGTTTTGGTCACCTGCGGGCAGGCCGTGAACTCCGCGGGAGCGCCGTGCTCTGGATCGAGCTCCGGCAGGCACCGGCGGACGTGAGCGATCGCCCGATCCAGCAGCGAGCCGCGGCGCTCGTTCTCGGGTCGGTCCGAATAAGCCAGCGTTCCTGTGTAGCCGTTCGTCCGCGAAGCCTGGGACGCGCCTTCCCGACGGGTTCGTGCGTGATAGCCGATGCCTGGCTCGGCACCGGAGTCGGCAAGGCGCCGTCGATCGAGTTCGATTCCCATGGGTCGTCCTGCCGAGAAGGACGGACCCGGGGCGGGTTTTTTGGAGCATCTCTGGACCCGACTCGCCTGCGAGTCGCGAAGGCGCGGGGGGCCCTGCTGGTAGCTGCGTGGTCCCGATACATCCTGCTTTCCGCGATTTCTGAACGATAGAGGGGCTTCGCCCTCTCCATCATCAGGAGGTAGGTGCTATGAGGCACAAAGAACTCTCATTCCTCGCAATCGTGGCCCTCGTCGTCTTCGCTGCGTCCACGACCGCACTTCCCGCAGGGGCTCAGTGCCCACAAACCAACGTCATCTTCGAATGGCCCGACTTCTTCGCGCCTCCGGCGGCCCCCATCCCCTACAACCCGGCCCTACCCGAGTTCGTCGGCTTCCTCAATGCGAACCTCGGAATCCCCACGGTTAACATGAAGACGTTCGACGACCTCACATCGAACAGGCACTTCGTGGCCACCCTTCGCCACGGCCTGCGCCACTGCTTTCCGGGTAGCTCGCTGAAGCTGTTCATGCGCGCACGAGCGCACAGCGACGTCCCTACCAACGACAGCGTCACGATCTACAACACAGACTTCGGGGTGTGGAGCTTCCCGGTGATCTACGCGAGCTCCATCCAAGGCGTGCTCATTCCTAGCTGGACCAATTCGACGACCGCAATTCTCTCCATCGACCTCACGGCCCAGATGAACGGGAACATGATCGGCGACATGCTCCAGATCCGAATCCAGGACGATTCGGCGGTCGACTTCATCGGCATGTCGTACACGCCTTGAGCGATGGACCTGGAGGCCTTGCTTCACCGTATCGCTGGCGGCTGGGTTGGCCAGGCCGGGGCGTCGGGGATCGCCGCCCTAGACGCCCCGGCAGCGGCCTGCGTAGGAGCTTCCATGACACTTCGTTCGATGGCCGGAATGGTCGCTTTGCTACTCGCCGGATGCGCGAGTGCGGCTCCTTCCCCGAAGCCTGCGGTTGCTCCGGCGCTGTTCGCTTTCCACAATTCGCCGTGGATCAACCTGCACCATTACCTGCTGGCGAAAGCTCGTCCGAAGGCGACGCCGGACCCCGAGCCCGCTTGGACCGATGGCGAGAAGATGGCCTGGGACGCGGCACTGAGCTACTACCGGGAGCACTACACCAAGAGCAGTCCGCTGTTCGACGAGGGCCTGGTGGGGATTCGAGACCAGCTCGCCGAGCTCGAGCCCGAGGCTTCCTCGGCCGCCCTGGGTGGCTTGGGCCTGGATGCCGAGTTGGCCCGCGTGCTCGCTGTCGCCGAGCCGGTCTATCGAGCCCATTTCTGGCCCGCCCACGATGCCGCCAACCGGGAGGCCATCGGCCGCCTCACCGCTCTCGTCGCGCAGCATCCGGCGCTCGCGGGCCAACTGACGGCGTGGCTCGACACCCCCTGGCCCACGACACCGGTGCGCGTCGATCTGGTGGTCGACGCCGACTGGGCCGGGGCCTACACCACCGTGCAGCCGACTCACGTCACCCTCGCCGCGAGCGATCCCCGCCAGACCGGGGACACCTTCCTGGAAGTCCTTTTCCACGAGTCCGCCCACGGGCTCTTCCGCAAGGTCTCGACCGCCCTAGATGCCGAGCTGAAAAAGCAGGCCGTTCGCCTTCCCCGCCGCGATCTCTGGCACGCCATGCTCTTCGACACCGTCGGGGAGCTGCTCCGCCGCGAGCTCGGACCGAGCTACGTTCCCTACGCGGTTCAGCAGGGCCTCTACCAAGGAGCTTGGGGCGACTACCGGCTGGCCATCGAGAAGCACTGGCATCCATACCTGAACGGCGACACCAGTTTCGCGGCGGCCCTCGAGCACCTGGTCGGCGACATGGCCCGGCTCTCTCCTCGACCCAACAGCTAGCCCGGGCGCCGCCGGGCGGCCCGGCGCGCGGGGATTCCCCCGCAGGAATCCGGATGCACGCCGGGCATTCCACGGGCCATCCTCCTCGCCTCACCATCGAGGAGACCCGCCCATGCACGTCACCGCCGAACCCGCCATCTTGTACTTCGGAACCCCCGTCGTCCTTGTCTCGACCACGAACGAGGACGGCTCGGCCAACCTGGCGCCGATGTCGTCGGCCTGGTGGCTGGGTTGGAACTGCGTGCTCGGTTTCGGGGCGAGGTCGCACACGCCGGCCAACCTGCTGCGGACGGGGGAGTGCGTGCTCAACCTGCCGTCCATGGACCTGGTCGGGGCGGTCGATCGGCTGGCGAAGACGACCGGCTCGGACCCGGTCCCGCCCCACAAGGTAGCCATGGGTTACCGCCACGAGCGCGACAAGTTCGGCTGCGCGGGCCTGACGCCCCAGCCCTCGGAGCTCGTGGCCCCCCCGCGGGTGGCCGAGTGCCCGGTGCAGCTCGAGTGCCGGCTCGCGGGGCAGCTGCCTCTCGCCGCGAACGACCCCGAGCGCGCCGGCAAGCTCGTGGCGCTCGAGGTCGCGGTGCTCCGCGTCCACCTCGACGAATCGATCTTGCGCCCCGGCACCACGGACCGCGTCGATCCTGACCGCTGGCGGCCCCTCGTGATGAGCTTCTGCGAGTTCTATGGCCTCGGCGATCGCCTCCAGCGCTCACGCCTGGCTGAGATCCCCGAGTCGATGTACCGGTTCTCGAGGCCGGCAGCGGTCCGAGATGGGCGATCGGCACCTGCTCCGGCGGCCGGCCAGCCGATAGCAGTGGCCGCGAAATCCTGAATCCCATCCGTCTCTTCCCTTAGCGGGATGCGAGGCCACACCGACCACGCCGTCTCCGCGCGAGGAACACGCCATGGCCGACCCAGATTTCGACCGCCGCATTCTCGAGCTCGCCCGCGCCCAGGCCAACGAAGAGCTCGATCGCTGGGTGGAAGAACGCTCGGCACGGGTCGCGAGCTTCGCCGTGGCCATGGAGCACGACGAGGGCCTCGCTCAGCTGAAGGCCGCCACGGCCCTGGGGTTCACGGACGCCGGACCGCGGGTGGTGTTGGCCGAGGGGGATTCCTGGTTCGACTACCCGGGGCCGGACATTCTCGACTACCTCGAAGACGTCTTCGAGTACCGAGTCGAGTCGCTCGCCAAGGCGGGCCACCGGGCGGAGGACATGGCCTACGCCGACGGCCAGCTCGACGACCTCGCCCGCAAGCTCGAGAAGCTTCTGGCCGACGGCAAGTCGGTTCGCGCCATTCTTCTCTCGGCCGGAGGCAATGATCTGCTCGGCACCGAGTTCGGCATGCTGCTCGAGCACGTCAACTCCGGGCTCGACCCGCTGAATCCCCAGGTGGTCGACGGGGTCATCAACCTCCGCGTGCGGACCGCCTACCTGCACATTCTGGCCAAGGTGACCGAAACGGCGATCCGCACAGTGGGCCACCCCCTGCCGATCCTCATTCACGGCTACGCCCCACCAGTCCCCGACGGCCGCGGCGTGCTCGGCGGCTGGTGGTTCCTCCCCGGCCCCTGGATGGCCCCCGGCTTCCGCGACAAAGGCCTCGGCGACACCCATCTCGCCCGCCGAAAGGAGATCCTCGTCCGGCTGATCGAAATCTTCCACCGCATGCTCCGCGAGCTGACCGATCTCCCCGAGTTCGCCCACGTTCACTTCGTCGACCTGGCCCCCGAGACGCTCTCGACCGGCCCGGACTACAAGGACTTCTGGGCCAACGAGCTGCATCCGACGAAGGAGGGCTTCGAACTGGTGGCGCGGCGGTTCGCGGAGGTGCTGGCGGGGTTGGCGTGAAGTAGGGAATCGCGAAAAGATCGGCCCATGGAATTCTGGATCAACATCGCGGCGGGTATAGCGCTCAGCGCGGCCACCTGGTTGCTGACTCGGGTCCTGGCGCCCTGGTATCTCGGTTGGCGCTACAAGGCGCCCAACCTCGCCGGGAGCTGGTCACTTCACGATGACGCCAACGACGAAGGGGCCGAAGCGGTCGGCACGGTGGAACTTGAGCAGCAGGGGGAGCGGCTGCGCGCGAAGACGACCCGCACCAAGTCACGAGCTGGGAAGCCCGTGGCGCGCAGCTTCGACTACCGGGGCAAAGTCCGAGACGGGCAGATCCTCTTGACCTTCGAGGAACGAAGCTCCAACGGCTTCATCTCCGGAAACCTCGTTCTCAAGGTCTCTGGCAACCAACGCAAGCTCTCGGGGTTCACGGTCTACTTGGATCGCGACACGGGCCAGGTGGTGGCCTTTCCGATTGCTTTGCGGCGGGTGTAGGACTGTAGGACGCGGCGCTACGAGGCGGAATCAAGCCTCCACCGATTCACCAAACGAATCGGTTCTCGTCGAGTTCTTCGGGGAGGTTGGTCGGTTTGTAGCCGACGACGTTCTTCATTCTCAGCTCCACGCTTCTGTGGATCATGCAGTGGTCGGGTACGAACCTCGGGCGACCGCGGTGGGGCCGGAAAACTCGCTTCCACCCTCCCTCAGCCGGCATCCAGCGAGGAATCGGAAGGCGCTCAACCACTCGCCACCAAAAGTGTCGAGTGATTTCGTCGTGGGCTTCTTCACGAACGAATTTCTCGGTCACCGTGCGGCCAGGTAAATCTCCCCCCTCCGCGAGTGCGAGGAGGCAGCGATGGGCATCGAGAGCGATTGCGTGATTCTGGGGATGAAGAGCCGGGAGGAGGAGCCGATCCGGGAGATCCTGGCGGCGGCGCCTGGAGGCGCCCCGGAGCCAGGGCGGTCACGTCCGCGAGGGCCACCTTGCGCTTGACGCTCTTGCCCTCCTCGCCCTTCTCCGCGTCCCAGGTGGCTTCTTCGACCTGGATCTTGAGCTGACCGAAGCGGCCGAGCAGCAGGCCCGAGCCGACTCACATCCCAGAACTCTCCAGGGAGCGCGTTGAAGTCGATTGAAGTCAACCCAAATCAGCTACACTCCGCAGAAGCGTGAGCGACTTCTCAGCCTGGGCCGCAGCCCTACAGCGACACTTCTTCGGTCAGCTACAAACCGGGAACGTACACCTCGCGCTTGATGCGGATGTTTTGCGCGATATATCAATCGCAGAGCGATTTCGCGATGCTGGAGCGACAATCGACGCCCGGGATGATTTCGTGGCGGCTGTTCGCGACGAGATCGGACGAGACGGTTGGGAAACGACCGGTTCTGCGGCTCTCCTCGGCCGATGTTGCTTCTTCGTGCTGGCCTATTCTCTCATTCCTCCGAGCAAGACTCACGGGCCTCCGGACTTCTTCGGCACACTCAAGAGGCTATTGGGTGAAGCTGAATCGCGGCCTCTGAGACGCTTCCCGCAAGGCCTCAATCAAATTGTCTTTCAGAGTCTCTGGGCACGACTGAAGCAAGGGGCACCCATAGCTTTGCCAGCCAGGGACTCTGACCTTGGGAGAAACTCATGGAGTGGCCCACACTGCAACATTCGACTCGTTCAGGCTCACGCAGGTCTTCGCGAACTCGACCTCCGGGCAGTAACTCGGGAGGTCTTCGAGAAGAGTCTCGATCGTGGACATGAGCTTGACCCTCATGAGGTCTTCGCTCAGGTCGAACGCGAAGCCAGCTTGTTGTCTGCTTATGCGCAACGAGTGATCGCAGACCCGGCTCGACAAGAGCTGGTACAGAATCAGCTATTCAGTGAGTGGCAGAGATGGCGCCAATCCAGAGAACCAAGAAACCGTGAAGCCTCTCAGGATCTAGACAGCGGGCGCACTTCAAGGCGCCTGTTCTTCGAGGTTGACTCGAATACGGGAGAGATCTCTGTCTTTCAAGGAACTCGGCGGCTCACTGAAAGACACTTGGTCACGGCCCTACGTAGAGCAGCCCGCCGGAGAGGCGCTGTGTTGGCAGTCTGGGACGAAAGCGAGAAGGGCTTTGCTGAACGCTCCTATGGTAGCCGGGGAGATCGGTTGTTGCTCGTTCTCCGGTCCTGCGAGGCCGATGAGGTTTGCAGCTTGGCCGAGCTCGGTGCGCTTGCAGACCCCGCATTTCCACTGGTCGCCCGGCAACCCCAAGGAATTCCAGCCGGTTGGCTGGTTCTTGAGCTCAACGCGCCGCCTCTCGCACTCGATCCAGATAATCCGTGGGCATGGCTGCTGCCGCTGAGTTGGCGTCTGGAAGGAGGCTTGGCGCTAGACCGGCGCAAGCGTCGGTGGCTCGAGGGCGCAGGTCCGCAGCTGGTGCTAGGAGAAGCCAACACCCGCGTAATTCTCGACGGCCATCCTCAAGAGCTGGACGGTTGCATCCGCGACCTTCGCCATCTCGAAAGGGGCGAGCACATCCTCCAGGTTGGGATGAACGACCCGGTTCGCCTCTACATATGCCCAGCCATACGCAGTCCCGAAGTAGATGTAGAGCCAGCATGGTCGTGGAATCCGGCGGGAGCCGTGTGGCCTCGGAGCGGCGCGGCTGGGTCTACAACCCTCGATGGTCCGAGGCTCTGCACCCCTTCGGTTGCCGTGGAGAGGCAAAGCCACCTCGACCTCGCCATTCGGCTGCGAAGGGGTAGCGGACCTACCAGTCTCGACCTTGTCGATCGGCCGTGGGAAGAGCGAGATCCCCTGTTTTCTCGATGGACCAGGAGGAATGCGTCTTGAACTACGAGTTCTTCGGGGTCGTCATTGAGCGTCGTGGTATCCACAACGGCGCTGGCATACTCGTATTGGCCCGATTTGAGGCGGGTGTCCGCCAGCCTAGCTTCAATCCCAGCGAATTCGTAGGCCCGACGGAGACGGTGTTTCTGACCGGCCACTCAACGGGCTTCGAACCGGGCACTCCTGTGTGGTTCGCTGCCGATGAGAACGAGAAGCTCCGCGCTGGGCTGCCGGAGGACAGGAAGGACAGCCACAAGGTGGCGTCGCGAGGTGGCAAGCCTGCAATCGAGGCAGCAACGTCCTGTTGCGCGTTGATCAGCATGCAGTTGGTCCGCGACATCGAAGCTCGCGAGCCGGCCTTGGTGCGAAACATGCCGGCGCTACCGCCGAACGTCTACGTTGACTTCGGAATGTACCTCCGAGGGCCTTGGAACGTTGAGGGGATCGCTCTCGCGCCTTTGCGCGGCAGTCACTACAATGACACATGGGTCTACGACTTCAGCGGACGCCCTTGGAAGTCGGATGTATTAGTTGAGATTCCTGCTCGCCACCTGAGTCGGGTGGACGCGCCAGCAACTCGGTTTCTCCTCGAACGACTTGACCCGTCTCTAGGCCAGGCCGTGGACCTCGCCACTGGTCCGCAGCTTGCGACCTGGCTCCTGAAGAAACTTGGAGGAACCTCGACGAAAGCCGCCGAGGCGCTGAGGGGCCTCGACCAAAGCTTGCCCAGGTGGCGCGAGGCTCTCAAACAAGCTCTCGACGAGTCGAGCGATGCTACGGACAGGCAGACCAGCCAAGCGCGCTTCCTTCACTTGGAACGCAGTCTCTCCTTGATCGATTGGACCGCCGAGAGTTTGCGCGACCTTTCCCACTTACCCGCGTTTGAGGCGATCTGGACCAGGGCACTTGAGACTCGACAGGAACAACTCGAAGCGGAGGCAATCAAGCGATCGAAATCGCTTGAAGACAACCTGCGCGCCAGACACGAACGCCTCATCGTCGAAGTCGAGGCGCTGGAAACCGAGCGGTCAGGATTAGCCAGGCAGCAAGCCGAGACCGAGGCGAATCTCCGCGCACTGACGGATCACTTACTCACCGAACAGGATCGCCTGCGTCGGGATCTCTCCGTCATTCTTCCACTTCTCAGTCAACAGCCGGACTTCAAGGCCGCCCCTCAGACTCCCCATCAGCTGGAGATGCTACTAGCAGCCCGGAGGCAAGTCCCGCAAAATGACCTCAAGGGCGAGCTCGTGCGATGGAACTGTAGTTGCTCTTCTGTCCTAGTCGAAGCCGCCTATAGGTGCTGTCGCCTGGTGCTTGTTCCGGATCCGCGAACTCCCCGCGCTTGGGCCGCGGCCAGTGGAGCTTCACTGTTCCTCCTTCAGGTAGAGCCGCACTGGCTGTGCTTCAACGATGCCTGGCAGTCGGGACTTGAGGCGGTCTTCTGGGAGGCAGTGGCCGCCAAAGGGTCCATCGTCTTGCACCTACTTGACCTCGACCGTTCTCCCCCGGAGCTCTGGCTGCGACCGATTCTAGACCTCGCCTCAGGTCTGCGTGAGCAACTCGGCGACCGCATACACGGCTGGCCAGCCTCTCTGTCGATTTCAGCCAGTCTCTCAGCTGGTCCACCTCGGGCTCCGCTAAGCCAATGGCTAGTGGATCATTTTGGGGCGGTTGATGAACAATCGACCTTAGCGGATGACCTCAAGACTCCTGTCTCGGATCGGATGTCCGACGTCGAGCATTACATTCATAGCGAACAGGAGCTTTTATTCAATTTTCTCCTGGATCGAGCGCCGGCTACCGACAGCGATGAAGAAGAACACCGGCAGCTTCAGCAACGGAAGGCTGAGGACCTGCGGCGCTTCTTTCCCCAGACCTTTCGCTTGGTCATTGGTGATGGGTAGAGAGCTCGACCTCCTTCTGTCCTGGCTGACGACCCGCGTCCGGATCAGCGACCGCGACGCTCGGGCTGCGTGTTTCGAGTTGCGCCCCGACGACAACTACCCCGTGCTTCTGGGCGAGCTCCAACGCAGCGGCCACGTCGAGAGAGAAGAACACGGTTGGAGGGTCGTGCAGGCCTGCATGGTTTGGAGAGGGGGACAAATTGGCAGTGGAGAATTCTACGGGGCCAGGGACGAGAAACTACGGTCTGCGTTCAGCTCGGCTGGTGTTCCCATTCTCTGCCTCCCGCGAGAGGACGGAGTTCAGAAATGGCAAGTCCACGGTGAGCGAAGTCACGTCCGGAAGACGGCCGAGGCACTTGGCGTAAGCTGGTTTGCCGATCCGAGTCTCAAGCTGCTCCGCGCGCTCCCCAACGGCAGCGAGGTCCTCGAGGCCCTCGAGCCAGAGGCCTTCGGCGCTCCGCGTGGGCGATGCTGGAGAAGATACTCGCTCGAATGCCGGGAGAAACCGCGGGAAGGCTTGCAGCTCGAGCAAGGTCTTTGGCAGAGCCTCACCCCTCTGCCAGTAGTTTATCTTTGGGTTGACCACCTCGGCATCGTCCGGCGCTTGGAACGACGAGAGCACCAAGAGCTGGCACGATGGCAGCTAGCGGGCGCTGCCATACGCATCCAAGCGGATGGCTTGAGGATACCGATGCGGCCCCGACTCCCCGTGTTGGTGGATCGAGCCTTGCGAATAGCCTGCGGTGGCCAACCCGGAAGTCGCGAGAATAAGCAGCTATTCTTTCGTCTCCTTAGCCAGCTTCACCAACGTGAAGTACTGAGGATCTTAGCTCCCAAGCGAGGACCCATAGATGCCTAGCACTGACCCACTTCAACGAGCGGAGGAACTTCGAGAGGCCTACCTTGAATACCTCTGCTCGAGTCTTCCGGTAGCTGACGACAGCATCGATTTAGAACGGCGCGAGCTGTTGCGAGAGCCGGGAACATTGTACCGAGAGCCCCTCCTTGAGCTGATTCCTCGCTACCCCTTGGTCGGCACTCTCGCTGAGACCTGCGCGAAACTCGGGCTTTCCAGCGAATTCGCTGAGTTCGCCGCTACGGGGCTATTCGCCCGCGAGCGACACCTCTATCAGCACCAAGCTGCCTCTCTTGCTGCAGTAGCGAAGGAAAATAAGCACCTTCTCGTAACTTCGGGAACTGGATCGGGCAAGACCGAGTGCTTTCTGCTTCCCTTGTTTGCCAGGTTAGTCGAGGAGTCTGCTGGCTGGCAGAGCGATCGTCCCTCAGGCTTGCGTGCGATGGTCCTCTACCCGCTCAATGCCCTTGCCGAAGATCAGATGGTCCGTCTGCGGGAAGCCGCCGACTCGCTCGCCTCACGCGCTTGGCTCGACGTACATCGTGCCGGAAAGCGCTTTACATTCGGGCGTTACACCGGTCGTACTCCAGTGGCGGGTGTGCCGGGGAATCCGACGAAGAAGGCCGAACTCGAAGGGCTGCGACAGAGCATCTCCGGAAGCGACTGGCCTCAGGTCCCGCGACTGGCACCGGGAAGCGGCGAAACCTGGGACCGCTGGTCTATGCAGGCGTCACCGCCCGACATTTTGGTCACCAACTACTCAATGCTAAACATTATGCTAATGCGGAAGATCGAAGATCCTATCTTCGAACAGACCCGCGAGTGGTTGTCGGGTGATCCCTGGCTCTGTGGAAATGCGCCCCAGCCTAGTCGCATCTTTCACTTGATCGTTGACGAGCTACATAGCTACAGAGGAACTCCTGGGACGGAAGTGGCCTTGCTGCTGCGGCTGCTGCTCGACCGTCTCGGGCTGCGACCGGAGTCGAAGCAGGTCAGGTTCCTCGCGTCGAGTGCCTCGATCTCCGGCGAGGCTGCCAGAAAGTTCCTCGGTGACTTCTTCGGATTCGAAGCGGAGTCGCCCGCCGAGTTCGATTCGCGCTTCGCGATTGTCGGTTCCCAGCTACCAGCAGCTCCTGCCCGCCCACTTCTTTCACACCGAGAGGAGCTCGCCGCCTACCGGATAGGAGCCGAGAGTGACCGGGAGCGTCTACTCGCTCGGCTGGACGGCGCAGGGCAAGACGCTGTCAGAGCGAGTATGTCGCAGCCAAGCGCAGAATCCGAAGTGGCTGGGAATCTCTTTGGCGGGGAGGGCCGCGAAGCCCTGCGCGGCCTGCTTCGCTTACTGGGAGAGGAACGCGACTCATCGACTGGACGCCCTCTATTTCCAGTAAGGCTCCATCTCTTTTTCCGCCATCTTCAAGGCCTGTGGGCTTGCTCTAGCCCTACCTGCTCGAAAAGGCCCCAGGGGCGTGTCGCTAAAATTGGCGCGCTCTACGCTCGCCCTCAGCTCGTCTGCGAATGCGGCGGTCGGGTCCTCGATCTGCTGCTGTGCCGTCATTGCGGCGAGCTACTTCTGGGAGGGTACCGAGCAGAACACGAGGGTGGCAGCTATCTGACCCACGACCAACCACTGTTCGAACTGCCAGTTCTCAGTGGTCAACCAGTTGGACGTGCGCATCGTCAATACGCAGTGTACTGGCCAGCAACCACCGACCGACCCTGCCGAGAGGAATGGCTCGAGAAGTCTCGATGCTGGGTCCGTGCTCAGCTTGACTCGCTTACCGGCCAACTACGGCGCACTAAGGGTGGGGAGGGTTGGGAGTATGTCGTCTCCGGCGCCAATGCCGACGGTGAATCAGCTTTCCCCGACTACTGCCCCCGCTGCGATGCTGGCAATCCCCGGTTCACCTTTCAGCCGATTGGCTTTCATGCAACCGGGTTCCAGCGAGCCGTGCAAGTGATCGCGAGCGAGGTTCGCCGACAGACACAAAGCCGCCAGCTAATCGTCTTCACGGACAGCCGGCAAGATGCGGCGAAGCTCGCTGGTGGGATCGAACTCGACCACTATCGGGACTTAACGCGGATGTTAGTGGTCCGCGCTCTGGATGGCATCTCGGAGCAACGCCGGGTAGCAATCAAAGTGTTCGACTTCGGGAGGACGAGCCTCTCAAGCGCAGAAGATCGGCTATGGCAGAGATTTCGAGAAGGTCACAAGACGCTCGCTAACGCCCATGAAGACCTATTGCACCAGGCTGCAAGTTCGCGGCAGCTTAAGGAGCTCGAGCGATTCCGTCAGACCGCCAGCGGCCCTTTCCCGCTCACGGAGATCACTGCCCTAGTCTGGCAGGCCCTCTTGAAGCTCGGATGTAACCCAGCAGGCCCTGGACCGGAGTGGCAGGCCCGCAAAGGCGGCGCATGGTGGGAGCTCTTCGAATGGGACGACGAGCAACCAAACCCCCGCGACCACAATCGCCTCACTGTCGACCAAGTCGGCTATCTCGAAGACTTACAGCGTGAGTGCCTCAATGAAGTGGCTCTGGCGTTGTTCGCGCATCGCCGTCGCTCCTTAGAGGCTCTGGGACTTGGCTTCGCAACGTTCGAACCCTTCCGAGCTGGCTCCCATGTGCCGGAGCCAAGACTGCTTGCGGCTCTGAGGCTGATGGGAGAAGCTCGAAGGCTGGCAGGGTGGTCGCGGAGGTGGGCGCTTTCATGGCCAGCCAAATCTTTGCCCAATTCGTTTGCAAAGTACTTGCGTTCTGCCGGCGCAGAGGACTTGGGAACCGCCAAACGAGAAATCTTAGAGGAACTCATTGACCTAGGGCTGATTCGCGACCGAGACGAAATTCGCCTTGACGAGTCGAAACTATGGATCATGCCGGCAACGAATTTGGTTTGGACATGCAGGGCTTGCCGCGCTACTCATCTGCATGACAGCGGGGGCGTTTGTTTGGGTTGCTTCCAGATGAACTCGCTCGAAGCGGGGCCGAGAACCCCTCAGAATGATTTTCTCGAGCGCCGCGCTAAAAGTGACGGTGATGAGTTTCGACTACGCTGCGAGGAACTCACCGGCCAGACCAGTCCTAAGCAAGCTACCGAGCGCCAAAAGCACTTCCGTAAAGGAAGGCCCTACAACGAAATCGACCTACTAAGCGTGACCACCACAATGGAGATGGGCGTCGACATTGGAGCGCTCGACACCGTTGTGCTCGGAAACGTTCCACCTGCGCGCGCGAACTACCAGCAGCGAGTGGGGAGAGCGGGACGCGGGAGCTCTGCATTTGCTCTCGCAATAACCGTGGCGAGGGGACGGAGCCACGACGAAACCCACTTCGCTGAACCAGTTGAGATGACTGCTGGCACACCGTCTCCACCATACGTTGACCTTGGTCGGGAGGAGGTCGCGCAGAGAATGCTGGCGAAGGAGGTTCTGCGACGAGCTTTCGGCGAGAACGAGCCCGAAGACGGAACCGACTCGGTGCATGGTGCATTTGGGAGAGCTCGCGACTGGCCCAAGAACCGAGCTAGGATTGCAACCTGGATCGCTAACAATCGATCCGTCATTGTTGGAGTGGCGCGGGTCCTAACTTCTGGGCGATCGAGTTCCGTAGAAGCGGAGAAGTTAGCCGCCTCGGCTCAGAGTGAACTGCTACTTCGTATCGATGGAGTTGTGGCCGGCGGAAGCCCCTACCAGCAGGAACAACTAAGCGAGCGGCTTGCGAACGATGGAGTCTTGCCGATGTTCGGCTTTCCGACCCGAGTCCGGAGACTCTGGAATGAGACCCCACACTCGCCAAGCGACTCAGGGGTCGCTGATCGGGAGATCGAGCGGGCCCTTTCGGAGTTCGCTCCTGGCTGCGAGATAGTCAAAGACAAGCGCGTCTATGAAGCTTCCGGTCTCGTCTCGTTCCAGTATGAACAGGGAAGGATGCGCGCCTGCAATGGGAGCGGGGCTACTAGGCTACTCGCCAGGTGTGATCGCTGCGGCGCGGTCGAACTCATCCAGTCTCAGACGGTTGGGTCCCCTGCGCCCTGCTCCCGCTGTGACGGAGAACGCAAGGTAGTTCAAGCGTGGGAGCCGAAGGGCTTCTATGCTGAGAAGGCTAAGGATTACGACGGTGTATTCGAGTGGCGCCCCCGGACAATTGGCTCTGACGTAGAGCATTCCCTCTCGCTGGCTCCGCACGCCACTGCAAACGTGTTGATCGGCTCTGGACCGGCCAAGCTCTGGACCGTCAACGACAATAACGGCAAAGGATTCGATTTTAGTTTCCAACCGGTCAAGTCCGGAGAGAAGATGTGGGTCTCAACTCCCGGCAAGGGAGATCACCGGAGAATCGCGCTAGCAACCGTTCGCCCGACCGATGTCCTCGCGCTGAGCCTTCGTCAGGTATCTTCGGAATGGGCTCTCGATCCGCTGCAACGCCCCGCGGCAAGAGCTGCCTACCTTTCTTTTGCATACCTGCTACGAAAGGCGGCCACCAGCACCACGCTCGATATTGACGCTGACGAGATCGAGGTCGGTCTTCGGGTAATCCGGAAGGAAGACGGCAGTCGAGTGGGAGAGGTTACGTTCGCAGATACGCTTGAAAATGGAGCCGGCTATTGTCGTCAGTGGGGCGAACGGATCGTTGAAGACACTATTGAGAAAATCCACCGCGGTTGCCAGCTCAAACACCTGATCGCCCCGGACTCGAAGCATGCAGAGTCATGTTCGACATCTTGTCCTTCTTGCCTGCGCGACTACAGGTCTTCCCACCTTCACCCCTTGCTCGATTGGCGTCTGGCTGCTGATCTGATCGAACTTGCAGTCGACAGTCGAGCCCGTCCGACTCTGGATCTGCCACGCTGGCAGACCGTCGCCGCTTTGGCGGCACGCAGCTTGGCCCGGCAAACCGAAGGGTCCGCGGACAATATGGGCGCGATCTGGCTTGTCCGACGAGTGGGAAGGCCAGAAATCCAGGTCCTTCATCCCCTTGCTTCAAAGGCGGGCAGCGGCCCGACAGCGTCTGTTTTCGACATTCTGCGCCGACCGGGCTGGGTCCTTACACACCTCTCGTAGGGTTTCCCAACCGCTGTTCAACTTCGTATCCGGCAAGTTGCGAACAGCCACCTTGGCCGAGGGCCGCCGGCACCGGGCCGGACTCCGACTCCAGTCGAGGAACATCGTGGCTCGAAACGTTGAGCCGTATGGAGCGCGCTTGCCCGGGCGTGCGTCTGACGAGACCGAGATGAGCCAGGGTCAGGATCATCTGGTGGGCAGAGGGAGGAGTCACATTGAAGTACCGCTGGAAATCCGCTTCCGCCCGAAGCCGGCGAGGAACGCCAGGTACTGGCCCTGAAGCGGGGCGAAGCTCGGCATTAGCTTCAGTGGCTGGGCTGAGCGTCGCGAATCAGGTAGCTGACAGCTTCGACCAGAACCAGCGCCGTCAGGCCAAGGTGTTTGGCAGCCTCGGGTTCGGCCTTGCTGAACCCTTTCGACTCGTTGGCGACGCAGGTGAAGAGGTGGGTCTCACCGACATCGTTGAGGTAGGTGCCGAGCGCCGGAGTCGAGAACCCGCGAGCGGGCCGCCCGCCCAGGGTTTGGACCCGTTGGACCACCCGGTCGGCACAGGCTTCCAGTTCGTCCTCCGAGAGAGTCCGAATGCGTAAGCCTGCGCCGTACAGAACTTCGAAACAGACCAGCAGGATGTCCAGAAGTCGACCGACGTCCTCTAGAGAGGCCCCCATGTGACGGTTCGCGACGACCCGGTAGAGCAGGGTCGGTTGGGCGGCGTGGATCTCATCGAACCGTTCCACCTTCCGTTCCGGGTCCATCTCGCGGACGTGGCGCATGGCCTGGGCAACTTGCTCCACCTGAATGAACGCCATCTCTCCCTCTGACTCCTTGGCTCCGAGCCTCGTTTGTGAGAAGGCTTACCGCAGCCTCTCGAAGAAGTCTACCTTCACCCCTTGACGCCACCCCCACCGCCCGGCCACGATCCGCCTCCATGTCGTCGCAATCGCGCGCTCGCTCGCGCCCGGAAGGCTCGAAAGCTCTTTGTCTTCCAGGCCTCGAGCGGTCTACCCCATGAGTCTCTTCGCCAGCCGACCGCTCATTGCAGCCCGGATGCCGCAGATCGAGGAGGACTTCGCGAACGCTCGGGCCGCGGCGGCGAGACGGGACGACGAGGCCGAACCCGAGGTGGGCCGGCCAATCTCGGGCACAGGCTCGTGGCCGGAGGTCCTCACGAAACCGGACCCTTCCCGGAACCGTGGCCCAATTTCCATACCGTGGGCTTAGAATCCAATTCGATATGCGCTTAACATCCTGCTGGCTGGGCCTGTTCTCCGTCGTCCTCCTCGGCTCGTTGCAACCCTCGATCGCCCAGGAAGTGCCGCGGTTAGTGGCGGACTTGCGACCGACGGAACTCGAGAGAATCGACACCAACATCGGGCTCGACTTCCATAGGCTGGGAGATCACCTGGTCGTAGCCGCCCATCCAAATTTCGAGCCGGAAGTCCATTCGATCCACCGGGTCACCGGTGAGATTCGCCAGGTTCCCGGGCCTTGCGGACGAGAGTTCGAGCGATCGATGGGCACGGCCGCCGGCGAGATGTTCTTATCGGCGGACTGCGGGGATCGATACGTCATCTGGTCCACCGACGGCGTCCGCGGCCCCCGAGTCGTTCTCGACGGACGGGAGGGAATCGCCCTCGTCGGGCACGTCCCAGATACGCCCTTCTTCGTTTTCAGCGCTCGCGAGGGCCCCAGATCCCACGTCATCGAGTACTGGGCCACCGACGGCACACGCCGCGGCGCCGTGCGCTTGGCCGCCGTCGAGTTCGGAAGCGACTCCCTCTCCGCGGTCGTAGCCGCCCAAAGTCGTTTGTTCTTTTCGACCGATCGCAACGAGATTTGGACCACGGACGGCAGCCCCGAGGGAACGAGGAGGATCTTCGAGACAACGCTGTTCATCGATCACTTGGTCGCTGTCGGAAAGCGTGCTTTCTTCCTCACGAGAAGTAGCTCGGCGCCTACGGCCGTGTGGACTTCGGACGGTTCCGACACTGGAACGATTCAGCTCACCCCCGCCGGCCTCCAAGCGGACTTCGGCAGCCCGGTGGGCGACGATGTGCGGACCTACTTCCCCGCACAGCGCCAAGGTCGACAAGAACTCTGGATGACCGATGGAACCCGAGAGGGAACCGCCGTCGCCGTGCCCCTCGAGTCGACTCGACCCTTGAGCTTCGGATTCGACCTGAAAGTCCTGCAGGGTCGCGCCTTCTTCGTCGAACAGCGAGATTCCGCCTTCACGCTCTGGACGACCGACGGCACCGCCGCCGGAACTCGCAGAATCGGGGTGAATCAAGCCTCCGCCCTGCGGCGGCTTGGCCCGGATCGCCTCTTGGGTCTGGGACGGATGCAGACCGGAGAATCGGCAGTGTGGCTGATTTCAGCTACGAATTCCGAGCTCGAGCTGCTGGCTACGTTCGCAGGGCCACGGTCAATCGGCTGGGTGGGCGCGGAAGGGGGCGATCTCCTCGCGTTCAGTCTCGACTCTCTCCTGGTTCGAGTGCCGCAACTTGGTGTCACCGACGGCAGCCCCGAGGGCACTCGCCTGCTGCCGGGAACCTACCCAAGCGTGGAGGGGGCCGACTTTGGCCTTCGCGACGGCAAACCACTTTTTCGAGCGGAGGCGTTTCCGCTGGTCGTCCACCACCTGCGCTTCGACGACTCCCGGCGCCTTGTAGGCGGCGCCTTCTGGGCAGCGCCCCTCGACGATGAGCCGACGACCCTCGCGGAACTGCCGTTTCTGTTTCCGCGCGGCTCCCGTCCGCGCACCGCTTGCGCCCTGGGTGACGGCGTGGCCCTCGAAGCCGCTGCGGACGCTATCGATCCGCATCAGGTCTGGCACGTTGAAGAAGGTCGTGCCGTCCAGCTCACCGACTTCCGTGAGTTTGTCGATCACAACCTCGAAACCGCCCTGACCTGTTCAGCTTCCGGCGTCCTCCTACAGGCTCGACGGAATGGCCTCGTGGCCGACCTTCATCTCTCCGACGGCCGAGCCGGCGCAGCGTCGCTCGTTGGCACCATGGTCCTGGGGCCGTCCATCGTCGAGCGGGCGGGCGAAATCTACTTCACCGGTTCGGGCTCCACATGGCGTACCCGATTCTCCGAGGATCGCATCGAGAGGGTACCGGGAATCGACTTCCAAGCTGGGCTACTCGTTCCGCTGGCCGACGCCGAGCTGCTCGTCTTCGGGGACGACGGCACGATCCAGCGCCGAAACGCCAACGGCGGACTCTCGATCTGGGGCAGTGCGCCGGGCGCCGCCGCTGCCTCCCTACTACCCTCCGGCCTTGTGTTTCTGGACGAAAACGGCCTCTCCGTGACGTCCGGGCCCTCCGCACCTACCCGCCTTCTGAGCGGAGACCTATCGGTCGACAGCACCGCGCTGTACTCCGGCTCACACCGAGCGTTCGTGCTTGGAGATAGGTCGGATCAGGGTTTGTTCCTCTGGAGTACGGACGGTACGGTCGCCGGTACGCGAGACGAGGGTCTCTTCTCCAAGTTCAACTTCACCGCGCCCGCGGCAGTCACCAACAACCGCCTGGTCTTCGCCAACGACACGCCGGAAGCCGGTGTCGAGCTGTACGTTTCCGACGGCACCACCGACGGTACTGGCCTCCTCGCAGACCTCCTTCCCGGGAGCTTTGGCTCCTTTCCAAGCCGCTTTCTGGCCTCCGGTGGGCGGGTCTATTTTTCCGCGAACGACGGCCGGCACGGAACCGAGCTCTGGGTCACTGACGGCACATTTGCGGGCACGACGCGCCTCACCGATCTGTTCGCGGGGGCCGGCTCATCCTACCCGCGGCCTCTCGGCAACTCGGACACCGAGATCTTCTTCGCGGCCACGGACGGCAACCTCGGTTCCGAGCTCTGGCGGTTGCCCTTGGGCGCCCAGGGAGCTCCGGTCGATTCGGGGCCGGCGTTCGTCGACTCGCTACCTCCTTTTAGCGCTTCATGGCTGACGGCGCCGGTCCTGCCGGGCTTTCGCTTCCAAGTGAGGATCGAAACGGGTGAGCGCGGCCTTTCCGGGCGCATCGAATCCGCCTGCCTGCCTGAGACGGTATGCCTCTCCGGCGCCGTGGTGGGCCGGCCGGAGGTGTTCCTGCGCGTGGTCGGGCCGCGCCCCAACGGCTTCCTGTGGCCGACGCTGGTCAAGTTCACCACCGCGCCAGTAGACATCTGGATCGAGCAACTTGGAACCGGTGAGATCCGCCACTACTTTCTCGCCGGAGCCCGGCCGGGCTTCGACGAGCTACCGGCGCGCTTCGATCGCCTGGGTTTCCGGCCGATTCGGAGCGCCGCCGCGAGCGCGCAGAATGCCGCGGCGGAACCAACCCCCGAACCTGCGATAGGTCCGCCCCCTCCGAGCGACACCTGGTTCGAAACCCCAGAGGTGCCCGGCTTCCGCTTCATGGTGCGCATCACCACCGGCCCCGGCCAAGGGCCGCCGGTGCGCAAGGAAACCGCCTGCATCGCCGAAACCCTCTGTGTCTCCGGCGCCCTGCCCGGGCGCTCCGAGGTGTTCCTCCGAGTCGTCGGCCCGCGACCGAACGGCTTCCTCTGGCCTACCCTCGCCCGTTTCACCACCTCCACCGTCGAAGTGTGGATCGACCAGAAGGCGACCGGTAACGTGCAGTACTACCTGCTCCCTGGCGCCGAACCTGACAGCGACGACCTCACGGGGCTCTTTGATCGACTTGGCTTCCGGCCCTGAGCGCTTCGACGGGGAACACCAATGGCCGAGGGGTCCGCGAGCTCCCCCTCACCGTTCCCGCTCCCCCGCCCGCTCCACGTAATCGATCGCCGTCTTGACGATCGACAGCGCGACGTTCGTTTTCGCCATCAAGGTGGTTGCCGCGGTCGCAGCCTTGCCGGCCGTTGCGCCTGCCACCCTTTGCGGCATTCCCTGGACGGCGCGCTCGGCCAGGCCGTCGAGGTGCCTCGGCCCGAGGATCTTCGCCAGCTCGCCGATGCGCCCGAGGCCGATTTCCTTCTGGGTGGTGAGGTCGAAGCGGTGGTGGGCGATTTCGCGGGCATGGTCGCGGAGCTTGGCCAGGCGGTCGGGGGCAGACTGGATGATCCTGTCGAGCTGCTGGCCGACGAGTTGGTTCTGGCCGAGTTTGCCGAGGACGTGTCGGGTTTCGTCGAGGGCCTGGTGGGCTTGGACGCGGGTGGGGGTCTCGATGCCGAGCGGGAGCGAGTGGCCGCGGAGGCGGCCGAGCTCTTCGGGGCGGCGCTCGAGCCGGGCGAGGGCCCGGTGGTCGCCGAGGTCTTGGCGGAGCTCGGTGAGGCGGGTGCGAGCGTGCTCGAGGTCGGCCGGGCGGTAGATCTTGGTGAGCAGGCCGTCGAGGCGGTCATCGAGTCGGGCGCGGTCGAGGGAATGCGAGCGGGCGGTCTCGAGGCGGTCTTCGAGCCGTTCGGCGAGGCCGGTGGCGCGGCGCCAGTTGGTATCGAGCTGGCGGATCTCGAGCTGGGTGGCAGTGGCCTCGCGGAGCCGCTCTTGGAGCTCGGTCACCTGGCCGCGCCAGACGTCGAATGCGCCGAGGCGGAGCTCGAGCTGGCGGGCGGAGGTGTCGCGGGCGACGTCGCCGAGCTTGACCTCGGCCTTGCCGCCGTTCGTGAGGACGAGGTTCTGGCCGCGGCGCTCGACTTCGAGTCCGAGCGGCTGGAGCCTGGCCTGGAGGTCGCTCCAGCCTTCGGCGGTGCGCAGGTGGTAGGCAACGCGCTCACGGTCGATTTGAAGGGTTGGAGTAGGAGAAGCCTCCGGCCGGGTGCGGGTGGCGGTGCGGTGCATGGCGGTCAGCCCCTTTCGAAGCCGCGGCTGTCGCGGAAGAGCCGGGTGGCGCGGGTGAGGATCTCGACGGGCAAGGCGGCGGGGCCGAGCAGGTAGGCCTTGGCTTTGCCCTTGAGGGCGGCGGCGAGGTGGCCTTCGAGGCTGGCGCGGAGGAGACGGCCGGCGGCGGCGACGTCGTGGCCGAGCAGCTGGCCCACCTGGTGCTCGCCGAGGCGCAGGGCGATGCGGCCGATGGAGCGAAGCGCGTCGTCATTGACGGGCTCGCGGTGGGCGAGCTTGACGGCGTGGGCGCGAAGGCGCGGCGCGCGCTGACGGGCGCTCCGGACCGGGCCGCGGGCGTGGCGCTCGGCGCTCTCGGTGGCGAGGAGCTGGCGGTAGAGCTGTCCAGCCGCGCGAGCGTCTTCTCGGGCTTGCTTGCGGGCGGGGGTCTCGAAGCCGGCGATCTCGGCGCCGGCTAGCTTGCCGAAACGCTCCGGTTCCTGGGTGAGCCGGCGGTAGGTCTCGAGCTGGGGGTCCGATCCAGGCGAACGGCGTTCGCCCTGATCCAAGTCAGACGAACGGCGTTCGCCGCCTTGGGTTCTGATCTCGCGGAGGATCTGCTCCGCTCCGTCCTTGCCGTAGGCGCGGTTCAGCCGGCCGCGTAGCTCGCCCTCGAGCCGTTCTCGGTCGGCGAGCAGCTTGTCGTAGCCCGCCACCCGACCCTCCGCCTTCTCGGCGAGCTTGACGGTGCGTTGCCAGTTTTCCCCCTGGGCGAGCCGCTGGGCTTCAGCCAGACGGAAGGAATCGACCTCACGACCCAGCTCGACGATCTCGCGGCGCCATTCCTGGAACGGCCCGAAGCGTTCCTCGAGATGAGCGCGGGAAGCGTCGCGGGCGATGCGGCTCGCCTTGGCCTCGCGTTCGCCGTCGGTGATCACGAGGCCCCGGCCCTTGGCTTGAAGCTCGAGGCCGCGAGCCTGAAGGCGAGCGGCGAGATCGGTCCAGGAAGTCGCCTCGCGAAACTCGGTCACCAGCTCGGCGCGGAGGCTCTCGATCCACGGGGCCTCGCCGGTGCGGTCCTGGTGGCGGCGCTCGCCCGAGGTGAGCCCGAGGGAGCGGTCCGGTGGTTCCTGCCCCGGCAGGCGCCCATGGTGACCGGGGACTTCGCGGAAGCCGAGCTCGCGTTCGATCGAGCGGAGGGAGCGCTCGATGGTGGCGTAGTCGAACCGGCCGGCCCAGACCTTACCGGTGCCGGGGTGAACGCGGTTCACCATGACATGGACGTGCTCGTGGCCGCGGTCGCGGTGGGCCACGACGACGGCCTGGTGGCTCTTGAGTCCAAGGTCGCCGAGGACCTTGTCGATCACCGGCTGCCACTGCTCCGGGGTGAGGTGCTCGCCCGGGGCCAGGGACAGCGACAGGTGGTAGACCGGCTTCTCGACGGCCGTGTTGGTCGCCGCGATCCGCTCCATTAGATGAACGGCGTCCGGCGCGTCGAGGGTGGGAAGGCCGCGGGTGCTCGTCCAGGCGACGCGGGATGAGTCTCGGCTCTCGCCACCCCGCAGGAGGTACTGACCGAGCTTGCGAAAGCTCTCGCCGCGCCGGGCCTTCCCGATCACAGGAGCTCCCGGAGCAGGGTTCGGAGATCCTCGAGCGCCGACTCGGCTTGCTCCGGTCGCTCCTCGAGACTCAGCACCAACTGGGACAGACGCCGGACGAGCTCGCCCTCGAGCCGGCCGCGGAGGTCGAGCTCGAGAGCCGAGCGGCGCAGGAAGGCACCGCGGCGGAGTCCGACCAGAGAGGCACGGCGATCGAGCTCCGCGACATCCTCGGGGGCGAAGCGGACGTTGACCCACTCGGTGAAGCGGCGCGGCATCGGTTACCCGCGGCGAAGCCGCGCCTCCGTGGCTTTGAGCCCGTAGGGCGAAAAGGCCGAGCGCCGGGGAGGCAGCCGGCGGCCGCAGGCCGTCGGGTGACACCCAGGCATTGCTCGCTGTGCCGGGAGAACGGTCGCCGGGCCGTAAGTGCTGGGGTGGTTTGGTTTGTCGGTGATCACAGCGCCATTTTCCGAACGATCCGAGGGATACCGCGGAAGGTCCGAGGAGGCAAGCGAGCGAGGACAGGAAGGGACAGGGCGGGACAAAAGGGACAGGCGGGAGACGAAGAGCAAGCCAAAGAGAAGGGCGGCCCGAGCCGTGAGGCCCGAACCGCCCGGGGAGGGAAGACGGCAGGAAGAGAGGGTCAGCTTTCGGCGAGCCGCTCGAACCTTCGAAGGGTCATCTTCGGCTTCCGGTCCTTCTGAAGGAGGCTGCGGCAGGCGTCGTGCTCGAGCGGCTTCGAGAGCGCGGGGTCGAGTCGGTGGTCCATCTTGCGCAGGGTGGCGACGAGGTCGGGCTTGAGGGGCTGGGCTACAAGCTCGGCGGCGCGTAGGAAGTGGCGGGCGTACAGACTGGCCCCGGTTGGGTTGAGAGGGGCTTTCAGCGAGGTCTCGGAGAAAGCGATGGCCAGCTCCGCCGAGCTGGGCGGTCGGGTGTCTTGGTCGATGGCCATCCGCTCGAGGATTTCTCGGCAGTGGGCGCGGAAGGTCCATTCACTCGCGAGCCTGAGGACCGGCGAGGGCATGCAGAGAAGGAAACCCACTTTGTTGAGGTACTCGGAGCGTCGCGGGTAGTTGCGTTGTATGCGGTCGATCTCCTCCTCGGCGATCCCCATCTGAGCGAAGGTGCTCCGGAAGTCGTCGGCGAACTCCGCGGGCATCAGGTCGAGCAAAGCCTCGGTGTTCATTGGGCGGCTCCTTCTTGCTCGTCGTCCGCGGCGACGTCTTCGAGGATCAGGCGGCCGAGAGCCTCGGCCTGCTCGGCCCAACGGTCGGCGCGCTCGCAGCGGCGCGTCGTTTCCTCGTCGAGCCCGCTCTCGAAGCGCTCGTTGGCCTTGCCTCGGAGGTAGGAGGCGATCAAGAGGAGGTCTTGCCCGGCCGAGCGAAACTCCCCATCCATTACGTTGCACTCGCCATCCGGGCCGTATTGGCTGGTCTCGAAGATCCATGCTTGGAGCATTTCGCCCAACTGGACGAGGGCGGCGAGGTGCTCGGGGCGCTCCAACCGCCAGGCGAAGGTCCGCCGGAAGAAGTGGTCCCGTTCTTCGAAGTCACTAGAATCGGTCTGGTTGCTCATGGTGTTTAGCTCTCCATGGGTGGCTAGGCTCGGCGGCGTGTTGACGCACTCCGTCGGGCCGTCTTGGTTTTCACGGGATCAAGGTTCAGGCGGCAACGGGTAACTCGAGCTGCACGAATCGGCTGGCACCGCGGAACCGCCGCGGCCGGCGGGTGGGGTCGGCGAGCCTCCGGGCCAAGGTCTTCAAGAGGTCCTCGGCCTGGAACGGGTCGGCGGCGGCGCGGTCGGCCTCGAGCGAACGGCGTTCGCTTTCGGGGATGTCGGCCTCGCCGAGGTCGAAGACTTGGAGGAAGAGGGACGCTTCGAGCGCTCGCGCGGCGGCCGACGGCGGGGCGTGTCGGTTGACGCATCCGAGGGCGGCGGCCAGCTCGGCCACGGTCGCCGCGGAGGTTTCGCCGGCTTCGGCGAGCCGCTCGAGCAGCTCGCGGCAGTGGGCTCGGAAGAGCCACGGCGGGGCCTGGCTGAGCAGTCCGACCGGCTGGGTGATCGACCGGCCGGCGCGCACCAGGAGCGGGCGGCGGGCGGGGAAAAGCTCGACGGCGCGCGAGATCTCGGCCTCCGCGACGGCGAGCAGTTGGAGGCGGGCTTCAAGGCCCATGAGAAAGAAGGGCGAAATCTCGTCGCTCATGAGTGGGTCTCCTTCGAAGCGGCCAGGGTGAGCAGGCGGGTCCATTGGCGGGACTGAATGACGCGGCGGGCGAGGAACGCGCCCAGTTCGTGGGCTTCGAAGGGCGCGTCTCGGCGCACGTGTCGGAGGGTGTAGTGGCCGAAGCCCGGGCCGGGCCCGTGGGAGACTTCGAAGGGGAACGGGCCGATCGGGAAGGGGTGGAAGTGCTCGAGGCCGCGCTCGGGGAGGTAAAGCAGGCTGCTCGCGATCTCATGGGCGAGCGACCTGTAGACGTCTGAGCAGAGGTTCACGTTCACCGAACGCGTCAAGCGGGTGAAACGCTTCGCGACCCGCTCGACGCTTCGGAGCCGAATTCCGGGCGCCACGATCAGCAGGTTGATTTCCGAGTAGGTAGAACCGCGAACGATCCGGACTCCGACCTGCTGCCGCGTCCAGCCGAAGCGGCGCTTCAGCTCGGCGCGCAGCTGCCGCGCGGCCGCGGAGACATCGAGCCAGGGCTCGAAACGAGGCAGGTCTGAAAGCTGGGAATGGGTAGGGCTGTCGCCTGAGGTCATGAGCATTTCTCCTTTCTGGGGGGCCTTCAGGCGGCGGACGACCGCGCGGCAAGCTCGTCGGCGGTGTCGAGTAGCAGAGTGACGGCGGACAAGGTCCGCTTCAGGAGCCGGTCGCAGGCGGCGAGGACCGCCGCGGGGCTCTTGCAGTGGCGCTCAAGGTAGGCATAGGACCCGCCGAGGTCGGCATCCTCCGAGCGGCCGAGCTCCTCCAAGAGGATCGCCGCTCCCAGCTGGGCCACGACTTCCCGCTCGATGTGGCGCTCTTCCGTCGCGACTCCGTCGAGTTGGCCGAGCCGGTCCTCCGCGGCATGAACGAGCTCATGGGCCCAGGTGCTGAGGTTTTCCACGGCGAGGGCGATTCGCTTCTCGCTCGGGTGGTAGAGGCCGAGAGCGCCGAGCTGGCGGATTCCGGCTTGGGGCCGAACGTCGATCCGCCACGCTCGCGCCACCTCGAGCAGCGGCAAGGCCTCCACCTTCCGCCGCTGCTCCTCGTACTGCGGCAACGGCTCGCCGTCCGTCTGGTCGTAGCCGAACACGGCTTGGAAGCGGAAGCCCAAAGCCCGGCGAACGGCGTTCGCCTCCTCGGCCGGCTCCTCGGTCTCCTCCCCCCGCCGGCTCGGCCCGCGCAAGACGGGATTCAGGATGAAGAACGCCGTTTCGCCCTTCATCACATGTCGCCCGACTTCCAGCCACTGGCGGAAGCCGCGGGCGTCGTCGTGGCCTTCGAGGGCGGTGATCGTCTGGTTCCGAACGCTCCAGCGACGGCAAGGCACCCCGTCGGCAGGGCTCGATAGGTAGATCTTCGCGAGCTTGGCGGGAAGCTTTCCGGTCCGGAAGGCCTCGAGAAACCGGCCGGCGATGGCTTCGAGCTTGTCGTTTCGTTCCATGGTCGTGTCTCCAGTAAAGGAAGACCAGGCCCCGGAGCCTCGGCCTAGACCGAAGCTCCGGAGCCTGGCGCGGTCAGAACACGACCTCGTCGACCGCGGTGCCAGACTCTTCCGGAATCGGCTCGTAAGCCGTTCCCTCGTCGCCAGGGTCGATGTCCTCGACGACCTCTGCGGCCGCCCGCTTGCTCGCCTTGCGCAGGAACGACCACGCGCGGACCTGGACGCGGTGCTTCTTGTGGATCTCGCCGGTCTGCTTGTCG
>CXWL01003608.1_pt1 | contig 81318 bp, 69 predicted proteins | sample 590931 | NCBI WGS metagenome assembly CXWL01 (sample SAMEA3498368, study PRJEB10139) | groundwater metagenome | biome: water well; material: biofilm material | place: Germany | collected 2015-04-27
AGTCCTCCAAGGCGCCGTCGCGGTCCCTCCGGCGGGCGCATCCGCGCCGCTGGGGGAGATGTAGTAGATCGCCGCATGCGCCTCAGCGGCCGCAACAAGGATCAACGACAACCAGAGCATCACGATGTTTTTCATACCGTCAGTATGACAGAGGAACCTTAAAACAGCCTGGGGGCAACCTTAAGCGAGCCTTAAGAATGGGTCGTTTTATGGTTAACACGGCGCCAAAGCCCGCCTAAAGCCCCAACGCCCTGTTGATCACCAATTGAACGTCGCTGACATTGCAGGCCCCGTCTTTATTGACGTCCCCGGAGGAGCATGCCACCGCGCCGGCGGCCTGATTGATGGCCATCTGCACGTCGGTTACGTTGGTCACCCCGTCGCCGTTGAGGTCTGTGACGATCCCGGTAGGGGCGGCGTTGACCAGGGCTAAAACCTCCGCGGCGCTTAAGGCCCGGTTATAAACCCTGGCCTCATCGAGCTTGCCTTTGAAGTGTTCGCCGTACTGGCTGGCGCCCAATTGCAGCGTTCCGNNGAGCGTCAAGGCTCCAGTCAGATCAAGCGAGGGGGAATCGGGGACGCTGACGCTGTCGTTGATCCCGTCAAATGACAACGCCGAGCCGATGCGTCCGGCCGTCCAAAGCGGGCCGTTGGTCAAAGTCCCGTTGTTGTCGCCGCCGGCGGCGTCAGCGGCCGTAGTCCCGGTGTTCTCGTCAAGGCGCCAATGAGCGATGGGACCGGAGCCTGCGGGCGGCGGCGCGTTGACGGTCAATCCAAAGCTCGTTGTCCTGGAAATGCCGCCGCCGGCGGCGGTCACCGTCAGCGTCGATATGCCGACGGTCGCCAAAGCGGAGGCGTTTAAGGTCAACGTCGTCGAACATGTCGGGCTGCAGGAGGACGCTGCGAAAGAGGCCGTAACCCCGGAGGGCAAACCGGCAACGGAGAAGGCCGTGGACTGGGCCGTTCCCGAAACCAACGTGGCCGTGACGGTATTGGTGATTGAAGCGCCCCGGGCCACGGACTTGGCCCCGCCGTTGGACAGCGAGAAGTTGAGCGTTGAGCCGCCAGCGCACGAGCTCGCGTCTGCTGCGCTTTCTCGAACCACCGCGTCATCCCAATCGTATTCGATGGTTTTGTGACAGCCACGATGCACCCGCACTCGGCGTTGCGCACGGTCGGTTTCCACCCACGGCGAGCTCATCAGCTCGTGATTTAACGTGCCAACTGTCTGCTCCACACCGTCGATAAACCGCTTTTCATTGACGTACTCAAGACGGATTCGACGTCGGCCAGAGCGCCCAGGTTCGAAGGCGCTCACCTCCACGGTCAGAGGCGAGGCGGTGAAGCGTACATTCCGACTGGCCAAGTCATTGGCGTACGCATCGAGCGACGCAAACTCATCGGTGGTAGCCATTTCCACCACGAATCCAGACGGCCCAGGAAGCCTGAGGTGAATGTAGCCAGGTCGGGCCGTCTCAACGGGGGTGGAAGCAGTCAAAGGATAGTAGCCAATGTATGTTTGACCAAGTCGAGCGACCCGCCACAATCCGCGCCGCACGACTTGCCCGCCGAGGGCTTGGTAGTCCGGAATGTGAGCTCGAGTGTCTTGGATGATTCTGGTAGCTCCAGGCTGGCCACGGGTGTTCCAGATGCTGACGGCAGTTCGCCCCACCATCATTCTCTTGAAGTCGTAGGTCTCGCCCTTCCAGTCATCTGGGTCGTTGTCCACCCCAAGGCCTGAAATGGGTCGCCCGCCCTCGAAGGTGTCACCGATGACCAGTGGCTGGCATTGATAGAGAATAGCGAACGAATCCCCAGAACGAATGTAGGCTCCAAAAGAGGAATTCTGGGTTTGGCCACCCCACCCGTACTGCAGACCAAGCCCTCCTTGACCTCCTGGGAGGGCGTACATCTGTTGAGGATTGACTCGCCTGTGGCCGCTTGAGAGGTCTCCGAACTGGTACACGGCATTGGGGGTGGACCCCTGATTTGCGACTGACCAGGACCAGAATGTGTAGCCCTGCCTTTTATCAAGGAAGATGTCTCTAATCGCTGGTGGGAGCGTGTAGTGGAGCGCTCCTGAGAGCCACTCGCTGTAAGAGGCGTTCGGAGTAATTCCCGGGTCCCCAGTCAAGGCCCAAATGGTCGGTTTGAGGGAGGTTTCCGGGTCCGCCGCACCGCCAGAATAGTCACGAGACTGTGGAGGCACCAGACCTCCACCCGGGAGATCATGGTGCGCCTCGACGAGAAGCTCGTACTCAAGGAGAATACGGGAAAGGGCGCTGCCCGAGGCGGTGCGCAAAGCCGTGCCATAAACCAGCGGCGGGAAGTGCTGTGGGGTGTAGAGGGGCGAGTGAAGCTCGCGACCCCCGTGAGCGAAGGTCTCTTCTGCGATGATGCGTGTTTCTTGTTCCCCTTGGCTATACAGCGTGGGGTTTGAGAGCACCTCGCCCCAGAGCATGTGGCCGATGGCCAAATCAATGTTTGAGTTGATGAGGTACTGGTGAACGGAGTCGCCTCTGACCAGGCCTGCGTTCTGAAATCTCGTTCGGTAGGACGCAAGCCAGGCCGCTCCATGGCGGTGCAGAATATATCCGAGCGTCCCGTAGGCATGGTTGCCGGCCGGCGACTGTGATGTGCCAAAGGAACACCGATTCGAAAGAGTCGACGCAATTGCGTCGGCGATGTGCGCCGCGGCGGCTGGAAAAGCGCTGGCGTCAATAGTCGCGTCGATGCCCCGCGTCTTGAGCTCGATTCTCGCCAGGAGTCCCTCCACGTCAGTTTGCATGTTCTGGCAGTCAGTTCTTCCTGTGCCGGTCGAATAATTTCTCCCGGCGACGAACTTGGAGGCGATCGAGCGGAGAATCGTCGTTCGCCGCGCTTCCAGCGTCGTATCGGGAGGGGCGTCAGCGTACGCGGCTGAAAACCCCATGAATACCGCAAGCGAGGGCGACAGAAGAAGACGACTCATCGAGGAGTGTTTCATACGCGCCAAAGCCCGATTAAAGCCCCAACGACTTGTTGCACACCAATTGAACGTCGGCGACATTGCAGGCCCCGTCTTTATTGACGTCCCCGGAGGAGCATGCCGCCGCCCCGGAGGCCTGATTGATGGCCATCTGCACGTCGGTTACGTTGGTCACCCCGTCGCCGTTGAGGTCCGTGACGATTCCCGAAGTGGTCGTGTTGAACAGGGCTGTGACCTCCGCCGCGCTCAAGGCCCGGTTGTACACTCGCGCCTCGTCGATCTTGCCCTTGAAGCGTTCGCCGTATTGGCTGGCGCCCAATTGCAGCGTGCCGGGGGTGACCAGCGGTCCGCCCGTAACGGCCGCCGACGCCTTGAGCACGCCGTTGCGATAGAGCCTGACGGTGGCGCCGTCATAAGTAACCGCCAAATGCGTCCAGGTGTTGACGGCCAGAGGAGTCGTGTCGCAGACGTTTTTCCCGGTTCCGCTTAATCCCGCCAGAATTCCTCCGTTGCACCCGGGCGCGTTGGCATACAGGAAGTAGGTGTAATTCTTGATCATGATGGTCTTATAGGAGGTCGTCGCAATCGCGGGGTTGACCCAAGCCGAGAGCGTTAAGTTTCCGGTCAGATCAAGCGCGGGGGAATCGGGGACGCTGACGCTGTCGTTGATCCCGTCAAATGACAACGCCGAGCCAATGCGTCCGGTCGTCCAAAGCGGGCCGTTGGTCAAAGTCCCGTTGTTGTCGCCGCCGGCGGCGTCGGCGGCCGTAGTCCCGGTGTTCTCGTCGAGCTTGAGGTGAAGGATAGGTCCCGCGCCCGAGGGCGGGGGAGGCGGCGGCGCAGGAAGAGCGTTCACCGTGAGATTAAAATTCGTGGTTTGAGTCACGCCGCCGCCGGCCGCCGTGACGTTGACCGTCGCGGTCCTCGTCGACGCCGAAGCCGCGGCATTCAAGGTCAGCGTGGTCGTACAAGTCGGGCTGCAGGAAATCGAGGAGAATGAAGATGTGACCCCGGAAGGCAGGCCCGAGATGGAGAAGGAGACGGCCTGGGCGGCCCCTGACGCCAAGGTCGCTGTGATGGCGTTGGTGACCGAGGTTCCCCGGGTCACCGCTTTATCGCCTCCATCGGCTAGCGAGAAGCCGAAGGCGGGCGGCGGCGTCGTCGTCGTGCCGGGATAACCCGCCGGGAACGAACAGCCGTTCATATTGACGTTCAACCGAGCTTGCACGTCTTGGCAGGAGGTCCCGGCGACATCGTTGACGCCCGGCACGATGGCGCCGCAGAACGGATACCGGCCGGTGGCCGGATCCTTGACCCACAGCGGCTGATTGGTCAGGACGCCGTCTTGGTAACGATAGAGGATATTGGCGCCGATATCTTCCCGAACGCCGTCGCCATTTAAGTCCTTACCGGCGCGTTTAAGGGGGGAGGTGGCTGGGACCCAGAGATAGCAGCTTCCCATGCTGGGGTTGCCAAGAAATGCGTTGGTGGGGGTTATGTTGGAGGAATAGTTGGCCTGGTTGTTGTAGGTGGCGTTGTAATCGGACTTCACCAACCAGGTGCCCCCTCTCGTCGTGCTGTATGACATCCCATAACCCTGCGTGAGATTCATGACCAGGCTGTTGGTCACATACAACGAATAGGTGCCATTGGTGGGTGCGGTGCCAAGATCGGCCATATAACCAGCGACCGTGGTGGGCGCAGCGAAGATGCTGGAATTATTGATCACCGTGTCATGAGAGCTTCGTGAATAAAATCCCGTCGTCACGGGAAAAATCGCCACGTCGTTGGTGAACGTCGTGTTCATCGGCTCATCCGCGGCCGACAAGGCGGCGTGGGGAGCCGTGCGATATCCGCTTTTATAGGACATGTTGCCGAGGAACCTATTCCTGGCAGGTCCCGCTTTAATGGGCTCCAAATTGAAACTGGCGCCGTTTTCGCCGATGTTGTTTTCGTAGATATTGTCGTTGCTGCCGTAGACCATGAAGCCCGCCCAGCTGCACCAGGCCGAGCCGGAGACGCAAGGATAATTTCTTCTGTTGCCGTAATTGCGCCGGCCAACGTTTTTGTGGCTGTTGCCGTAGAAGATATACCCGTGGCGGTGCCAGTCATAAATCTCATTTTCCTCCACGAGGTTGTTGGTGTTGTTGTAAATAAAGGACATCACCGCCGAGTTCTTGTAACGATCCGGCCGACGAGCCAAGTTCCTTCGCACCACAAGATTGGAGCATCCGGGAAGGACGGAACTAGGACCTTTGAATGTCATCGCGGTGCCGCCGTTGCTGGTAGGCGAATTGGGGAAATCTCCGTTTTCCACGTGCAGGCCTATGATATTCCAGTAGCTGCAGCTGATCATGGTAAAGGGTTGGTACTTGCCTCCGTCGCCTTTGATGTGAGCCTTCCGCTCATTGTCTGCCATGAAAGTGATGCGCTGCGCGGCCGTGCCGTTTTTGACTCCATTGTTGCAATCAATGTAGACGTATCCGGTGTAGGTCCCGTCTTTGAGTCGCAGGGTGTCGCCCGGGTTTAATCGGGGAAGGGCAAACGGAAAGGTCTTCCACGGAGCGGCGGAAGTCCCGCCGGTGGTCGAATCAACACCGGTGGGGGAGATGTAATAGACCGCCGCCTCCGCCCGAGCGACAAGGATGAGGCTCAACACCAACCAGGCAGTCGTGATCTTTTTCATATCGCCAGTATGACAGAGGAACCTAAAAACAGCCTGGGCGCAACCTTAAGCGAGCCTTAAGAATGGGTTGTTTTATGGTTAACGCACCGCGGGGCCCTGGACGAGGTGGGAAGGGGGTTAAGAGTCGACAGGCGAGAATTTATAGCCGAGACCCCGAACGGTCTCGACCCAGCGGCCCGCATCGCCGAGCTTCTTGCGCAGGGTGTTGACGTGGACGTAGAGGGTTTCAGAGGTGATCTCTCGGCCGCTGTTGCCCAAAGTCTCCCTAATATTTGCATGCGTCAAGACGACCCCGCGGCGGCGCATGAGCTCGACCAAGATCGAGAACTCCGTCAACGTCAACTCAAGCCGGCGTCCCTGCACCCAGGCTTCCCGCTGGTTTACGTCCAGGCGTATGCCCTCGGCCTCCAGCACCTCGGATATTGTTGCACCCCCGGGCTTGGCGCGGCGCAGCAGCGCCCCCACGCGCGCGACGAGCTCCTTATGGGAGAACGGCTTGACGAGATAGTCGTCGGCGCCGCCTTCCAAGCCCTTGACCTTATTTGACTCCTCATTCTTGGACGTGACCATGATAATAGGAACGCTTTCCAGTCCCGGCTCCTTGCGGATGATCTCCAGCAGCTGCAGGCCGCTGATGCCGGGCATCGTGATGTCCAAGACGATTAGGTCCGCGCGCTGGCGCCGAAGCCAGGCCAAGGCCGCGTCGGCGCTGTCCACCGAAAAGGTCTTATACCCGTCCTCTTTGAGAATGGCGCACTCGATGTCGGAGAGCACGCGATCGTCGTCGACGATCAAAATCGAGCCCTTCACGAGGAAGGCCCTCCCAAGGCCTTGAGGATCGCCCGGGACAGATGCTCGGTCTTAAACGGCTTGGGCAGGAAATCGACGGCTCCATGGGATAAGGCGTCGCCGATTTCGTGCGCGCTGTGAGTCATGGAGCACAGGATGACGGGAATCCTGCTGGTCTCTTTATTGGCCTTCAAGAGGCCGATCGCCTCGGTGCCGCTCATGTCGTTAAGCCTCATGTCCATCAGGATCAGGTCGGGTTTTTCCTGGAGTGCCACCGCCACCGCCTTGTCGCCTTCCAAAGTGACCGCCACCCCGTATCCAAATGATTCTAGGATTATACGAGCGAACTGGGCAAAAGGGAAATCGTCGTCCACGATCAATATCTTCGCGGTTTTCATTTGGACCCTCCCGCCGCCGGTAGGGCGATAAAGAAACGCGTGCCCCGGCCGAGCGCCGATTCCACCCGGATCGTTCCGCCCATGGCCTCGACGGTGTGCTTGACGATCGAAAGCCCCAGCCCGGTTCCCTTGGCCGACGGGTTGGCCCGGTCGGCCATCTCGAACTGCCGGAAGCGCTCGAAGAGCTTCGGCAGGTCCGCTTGGGATATGCCCGCTCCCGTGTCCGCCACGCAGATGACCACGCCGCCGTCCTTGGCGAGGGCTTGGATGCGGATCTCGCCGCCGGAGCGGGTGAACTTCAAGGCGTTGGAGACCAGGTTGGATAGGATATGCTCGAAGCGCTCCGGATCGGCCATGACCCGGGGCAGGCCGGCCGGCACCGCATTGACGAACGTCAGCTCCTGCTTGAGGGCCGCGAGCTTGTAGAGATCGGCCACACCCGCAGCCGCGGCCGCAACGTCCACCGGCTCCAGACGATACTGCATGCGCCCCGCCCTCATCTTGGCTGTGTCTAGGATGTTGGTGACGAAGACATTGAGCCTGGTGGCGCTGTAGAGGATGATCCCAAGCATGTCTCGTGACTCGGGGGACAGCTCCGATTTTTTGGAGCCGCTGAGCATGAATTCCGCGTACATTCCAATCGCCGCCAGGGGATTGCGCAGGTCGTGGGAAACACTTGAGATAAAGTCGTTCTTAAGGCCGTCGAGCTGCTTGAGCTTTTGACCCATGAGCTGCATCTCGCCGGCCAAGAAGCCCACCTCGTCCCGCCGGCCGGCCACGGGCGTCTGGTAATCCCAGTTGCCTTCGCCCAGCTGCCGAGCGGCCTCGACGAGATGAAGCATCGGCCGCGACAGACTCCACGCCAAAGCCATTCCGATGACCAGTGCGGCCAGGAACGCGCACGCGCCGACCAAGAGCAGCTGACGCAGTGTGGCCAGGAGCTTAAGCCGTATCTGCTCATCGAGCACCCCGCGGTCGTAGGACACGTAAGCCGTCCCGCCGCGGTTGTCGCGCACGGCCACCGGGGCGAACCAATCGGCGACGAGCTTGCCGTCCAGCCGGGCTTTATCGGCTTCCGTTCTTTCCGCGAGCGCAGCCGGAACGCCGGACATGACTTGCCCCAACAGCTGAGGGTCGGAGAAGGCCTGGACCCTATTGTCAAGGTCCAGGCAGCCGGCGGCGAGAATGGCGGGGTCCTGCCGGAGGACATTGATGTAGTTGAGAGCGACGATGGCACTCGAGCCCAAATGCATCCCTTGGCACACCGAGACGATCTTATCAACGGTCCGCAGCTGCTCGGCTTTTTGCTCCGCCTGCGCGGCTCGCCGTTCCAGCACGAAATAGGCGGCGCTAAACAGCGACAAGACCAGGACCGTATAGACCGCAAAGGCCAGAGAAAAGCGGACCTTGAGCGTCACGGCCGGCCTCCGCCGCGCGGAGCGGCCAAGCCCTTCTGGATGCTTTCCAGCGAATCGCGCAGCGAGTCGTTGTGCGGATCGAGCCGCAGCCCCTCGCTCAACTTCTCCATCGCCGTTTCCGGGTTGTTTTCCAGGTAGAGCCTCAATCCCTCATAATAGAGCCGCTCGGCGCGCTTAACGTCCTCGGCGGAGGGCCGCGGCGCGGCGTCTACGGCCTCGGCGCGCGGCGCCGGCGCGCGCCGCCGGAGCGGGGCTTTCTTCGCCTGCGTGATGCGATAACCCAAGCTTTCCGCGGGCTGATAAGGCCCGAGCCGGAGGATCTCATCGACGATCTTCAGCGCGCGGTCCGATTCGCCCGCCTCGTAAGCCTTGTTGGCGAGCTCAAAGAGCGTGCCGATGCGCGCTTTTTGACGCAGGTCGGTCTGCTTGCGCTCTTGATCGGCTTGAAAACGGGCGTTTTGGAGGTACTGGGGAATCTCCTCGCTGGAGGGCTCCGCCTTCAAGGCTTCGGCCAGCCACGAGGCCGCCTCTTTCCAATTCGGCTCTTGGTACGCCTTGAACGCGCGCGCATAGGCGTCCCGACGCGGAACCGACCGCGACCAAAGCGAGTCATCGAGCATGGACTGCATGGTTTGGAAAATGTTCGCGCCTAGCTCGAGGACCTCGCGTCTTCGCGGCGCCAGCGCCTCAAGCCGATGGAGCTCCTCGACGGCGTCGAAGTAGCGTTCCTCGGCGATCAAGTCTTTTACACGCCGCAGGAACGACTCGAAGCCGTCGACGGCCTCCTTGCGGTAGCTGATCCCGGGCAGGAAGAAGCGGTAGGTGACCGACATGTGATGGACGTGGTTGAAGCTTTCCATGAGGCCCAATGCATAGTCGATTGAGGCACCCTTGATTTGCAGCCCCATCCCCATGCGTAAGCCGCCCAGAGACTCACCAAAACGCTGCCCCAGACGCAGCGTCGCCAGATTTTTGTACGTATACTCAACGCCGAGGGCGGGAAAGGACTCGTCATCGTAAAACACGCGGGTGTATTCCAAGCCGATTGCGATGCGATCGCCCTCGAACGCGTCCCGAGACAACCCGGCGCCCGCCTTGACGCTCATCGGGAGCGGGTCCGATTGGCCGGTCGCCGCTCCGCCGGAGTACTTCACCGCAGGACCAAGGTTGGCCGCGACCAGAGCGAGCGAACCCGTGCCGCCGAGGGCCGGCCTCTCGTAATGGAGACCGAAGGAGCCCGCGTAGGCGGTCGCGCTCATCTCCTCGACGATGTGGCTGCGCAGCAGCTTGGCGGAAGCCCCCAGGCTCAAGCGGCCCGACGCCAGCGGCATTCCTTGGGCGTAGCCCAACTCCACCAGCAGGTCGCGCTGCAGGTTCGAGGTGCCGATCAGCCGGGTCGAGTTGTCGTAGATCTCGATCTTGCCGGCGTCGAGATAGCCCAGCGCGGCGCCGAAAGCCTGCGTCGGGCTCAGCGGCGTGGCGAAGACGCCGTAGCCCAATTTGACATCGGAGATGCCTTGGATCATCTGCAAAGCGGCCTGGCTTTCCCGCAGGCGTGCCAAGGCGGCGGGGTTGTGCGCCATGGCGAAGGCGTCATCGCCCAAGGCGGAGTAAGCCTGCCCCAAGGCGAACGGCCGCGGCCCGAACGGCTGCTGAAGCAATATCCCTCCGCTGCCGCCGGCCGCCCAAACCGGAGGGCCCGCGCAGAGAAGCGCCGCCAACGCCGCCGCGCGCCGCGCGGCGCTCATCCGTCTCATTTGCCGACCGCCAGCTTCAAGGTTTTCTTCTCTCCCGGGGTCTCGACGCGAAGCACGTAGCCCCCGACGGCCACCACTTGGCCCGCGTCGTTTCTCCCGCACCACGGGTAGGAATAGGTCCCCGGAGCCGCGTCGTCATCGACCAAGGCGGCGACTTTCTGTCCCAGAAGCGTGTAGACGACCGCCTTGATCTTGCCCGCCGCCGCGACCTGTATGTCGAGGCTGGCGCACTCGCCGCGGAGAGGATTGAAGTAGTTGTTGCGGATCGTTACCCGGCTCTCGTCGGGGATCGCGCCATAGGTGAAGCTCATTCCGACGGGATCGCCGAAGGTGCCCGCCATGTTGAGCGCACGGACTTTGACGTAATAGACAGCGGGTAAGCCGAGGATGATATCGGTGTAATTCAAAGTCGTGTTGATGGTCTCTCCCGGAGTGGTGAGCGGGCTTTGGGAGATGGAATAGCTGTAGCCGACGATAGGGCTGATCGAAGCCGCCGTCCAGAACATCCGGGGCGTATCGATGAACGTCGAGCCGCCGTCGACGATCGGGGTCGTGTTCGTCGCGCTGCGCTGGGCCGAGACCGCGAACACCGTGGGGGAGGACCTGTCGATAGTGATCGGTCCAAACCGGGCGCGTCCGATCACCGTCAAAGCGCCGTCGGTGCCCAGGACGTGGATGTAATTGACGCCTTCGGCGACGGCGGCGGCCGTCGCCGAGCCGTCGAACTCCGTGTCCGTGACCTGCGCCGCGTCGCCGGCGTTGGCATTGACCCGATAGAAGTAGCGCGTGGCTCCAGCACCCTGGGCGAAGAACACCGTGGTCAGAGCGTTGGACCAGACATTGGGAACCTTGTCGGCCGACAGCGTGAGCAACCCTGCGGCCGTTACCACCGCGCCCAAGACGTCTGCGGTTTGCACCCCGCCGAAATTCACGGCGCGCACGCGTGCGAAAAAGGTGGTGTTGGCCGCTAGCGCGGCGAACACGGTGTGAGAGGAGACCGTCGTGGCGCTGTCGAGCACCGTGGTGAAATCAATCGACGTGGCGATGCGGACCTCATAGCTGGTCCCCGCGGGATTGCCGTTGACGCCCCACCGCGCCTGAAACTGGCTGGTGGTGATATTGCCGAAATTCATCGCGCCCGGCGTCGCGGCCAGAGTGACTGTGGCCGTCGGATTGGTCAGAACATAGGGGCCGACGTAATAGTCGAAGTTGGCCGTGGTCGCGGGGGCGGCGGCGTTGCTCTCCAGCCACAGGCCGGCCTTCATGGGCGTAAATCCCGAGTCCGAAAAAGAACCCACCGTCGTCCAAGCGCCCAAGTCCTGCCGATGCTCCAGGGTATACGTCGCACTGCTGCGCGTTACGCGCAGATAGTTGGCCGCGCCCAACGTCACGGCCGCGCGGGGGATCGGCTCCGTCGTGCTCCCGCCGCTAGTCCTAAAACCCACCGCCGTGTGGCCGGCGCCGGTTTGCCAGTATTGAAAGGTCATGAAATTGCCATCGGCCTGTAAAAGGATCAAGCCGTAACCTTGCGTCCCGGCGCCTCCAAGGTTGGTGCCGTCGATCTTGGTCTCGAACACGCCGTTGATGTTGGGAATGTCGCGCAGAACCCGCACCGTGCCCGCGCTTGCGCCGGGACGCGCGAATTGCAGATGGCCGGGATTGTTGGCCAGGGAGATCGTCGCGTTGTTGGCGGTGTCGCTGGTCACCCACGCGGCCGCCAAAGCAGCGGCGCTAAAAGAGTCGGAGGCCACCGCCACGCGCAGGAAATAAGTCGTGTTGGGCGAAAGATTGCCCACGGTCAGCCCCGCCGCCCCCGCGGACGCGGTGACGGAGGAAAATCCCGTGCCCCGGAAGGACGAGTCCGTCGAGGCCTCCAGCATATAACCGAAGGCGGAAACCGTGCTCCAGCTCACCGCGACGCTGGACACGTCCAGCGATCCGATGGAAGCCGACAGACTGCTTCCCGGAGTAATCGCAGCGTTTCCGAGTTCGTAGAGTTGCTGGGCTTCGGCCGCCGTGACCGCACGGTTATAAAGCCGAAAATCATCCAACAGGCCGTTCCAGGGCGGCTGCGGATAATTGATAGCACCGCCCAGGTGGATCGGCTGGCTGGTGAGAAGCATACTCGTGGCGCCGATGTAATTCGGACCTCCGACAAGAACGCCGTTTTCGTATATCCTCAGGAAGCCGGCGTCGAAGACTGCGACGAGATGTATCCATACGTTCTTGTTCGTATTCTGGCGAAAAACGTAGCTGTCTCCGGTATCCGTATTTCGCCGCGCACGGAACATATAGTAAGGCGTGTTTTGTTGGTTCTTCCCATCCCAGTACAGCGTCCAACTGTTGCTGGTGTTGTAGGTGCTTCCCTTCTTGGAAACGATGTTATGCGGCGTCGATATGTTGCAGTTGCACCCTGGGGCACGATTGTAGACCCAGATCGACAGCGACATGGCGCTTGACGTGTTAAACAAGGCCTTGTGCGGGATGACGACTTTGTCATCACCCACCCCGTCAAAATCCAGCGCCCCGCCGATGCGGCCGGCGGCCGTCCGGCCCACGCCGGTGAGCGTTCCCGTGCTGAAATTTCCCGAGGAGTCGAAGGCGCTGGTGCTCGTGGCTTCATCGAATGCCCAGTGGCCGATAAGGCCGTCGGTCAACGCTGACAACGCCGGCGCCGTCCCTAGAAAGAAAAGCGCTCCCGCGAGGGCTCCTCGCCGGGCGATCCCGTGGAAAAACATGGTCATTCGATCCAACTCTCTGATAGGGCAAGTGTGACCTGCATATAAGGAAAATGCAATACCCTGCGATCCCTCCCCGTATCTGTGTATAATTGCCGCAGATGAGCCTTTCGCAGCCTGTTCGGCCACCGTACGTGCTCGCCTTTTGTCCCCGGCTTGAGGCGGAACGGACCCTGGCCCTTCCCGCCGAGCTTGGCACCCGGTTCAGCCCCAAGGAGCTGGCCGAGTTGGACGCCCTTCCCGAGCGCCGCCGGCTTGACCGCGTGAGCGGACGCCTGGCCGCCAAGCGCGCGCTGGCCGCTCATTTCTCGGCCGAGCACGGCTGGCAAGCCGAGGCAAGCGAGCTGGCGGTATTCAACGACGAGTCCGGACGTCCGATACTGCGCCTGCCCAAGGGCGCGCCGGCGCCCGTCCCGTCTTTCTCGATCTCGCATTGCGCGCAGGGCGGCGCGGCCGCGGTCGCCGCCCCCGGACGACGCGTGGGGGTGGACGTGGAGACCGTCATCTCTCGTCCGGCCGACGTGATCGCCTTCGTCTGCGCGCCGGCGGAATTGGGCGCGGCCGCGCCCTCCGACCCCGAGGCGCAAGCACGGATTTGGACGGGCAAGGAAGCGTTGTTGAAACTGTTCGGCTTGGGGCTTAATTCGGACGCGCGCGACGTGCGCCCGGGCGCAGAAGACGTCGCGCTGCACGGCGTGCCCGCCGCGGCTTGGCGCGCCTGCGGCTCGCCGCGGGTGCGCGTAGCCTACGAGCGCCGCGAGGACGCGATGCTGGCCGTCGCCTACACGGGAGATTGAATGGGTAAGAACACCGACAAGACGTCCAGCGCCGTAAAAGACGCCAAGGCCCCGCGGCCCGTCGTCGCCAGCGTCGTCAGGCTGCGCGCGGCCGTCGAGAAGGCGTCCGCCGGCGGCGGCGCCGAGCGCGTGGCCGCGCAAAAGGCGCGCGGCAAGTTCACGGCGCGCGAACGCATCCATTACCTTCTCGACGAAGGCACTTTCCAGGAACTCGATCTTCTCGTCTCCACGCGCGCGGTCGATTTCGGCCTCAAGGACAAGGACATCCCCGGAGACGGCGTGATCACCGGCTTCGGCCAGATCAACGGGCGCGAGGTGTGCGTCTACGCGCAGGACTTCACCGTGCTCGGCGGGTCGCTGGGCATGGCCCACGCCAAGAAAATCGCGAAGGTGATGGACCTGGCTTATGAGAACCGGGTGCCGGTGATCGGCCTTCTCGACTCGGGAGGCGCGCGCATCCAGGAAGGCGTCGACTCCCTTGACGGCTACGCCGAGATCTTCCACCGCAACGTGAAATGCTCGGGCGTGATCCCGCAGATCTCGGTGATCCTGGGCCCGTGCGCCGGGGGTGCTGTGTACTCGCCGGCGCTGACCGACTACGTGTTCATGGTCGAAGGCATCAGCCAGATGTTCGTGACCGGTCCGGACGTAGTCAAGGCGGCGACGGGAGAGGAAGTCACCTTCGACGGACTCGGCGGCAGCGAGGCGCACGCGAGCAAGTCCGGGGTCTGCCACTTCGTCGCCAAGTCCGAGCCCGACTGCTTCCGGCAGGTGCGCGAGCTGCTGAGCTATCTGCCGCAAAGCCGCTGGGAAAAGCCGCCGCGCGTGGCCAATCCCGACCCGATCCGCCGCTCGGTGCCGCTGCTCGAGAAGATGTGCGACCTCGACCCGCGCAAATCCTACCGCGTCCACCACATCATCTGGCAGATCGCCGACGAGCACAAGTTCTACGAGGTCGCAGCCTCCTACGCCAAGAACATGGTCACCGGTTTCTTCCGCATGGGCGGAGAGGTCGTGGGCGTGATCGCCAACAATCCTGCGCACTTCGCGGGCGCGCTCGACATCAACGCCTCGGACAAGGCCGCGCGCTTCATCCGCTTTCTCAACGCGTTCAACATCCCGATCCTCACGTTGGTGGACGTCCCCGGCTACTGGCCCGGGATCCAGCAGGAGCACGGGGGCATCATCCGCCACGGCGCGAAAATACTGTTCGCCTACTCCGAGGCCACGGTCCCCAAGATCACCGTGATCCTGCGCAAGGCCTACGGCGGCGCCTACATCGCGATGAGCTCCAAGCACATGAAGGGGGACTTCAATTTCGCGCTGCCTTGCGCCGAGATCGCGGTCATGGGCCCGGCGGGTGCTATCGAGATCCTCTACTCGCGAGACCTCGCGGCCTGCAAGACCGACGCGGAGCGGGCGGCCTTGCGCGCCAAGCTCACCGCCGATTACGCGGCCAAGTTCGCCTCGCCCTACCAGACGGCGTCGACCGGCTCCATCGACGAGGTCATCGAGCCGGCTCAGATGCGCTATAAGATCGTACGCGCCTTGCGCTTCCTCAAAGACAAGCGCGTGCCCGGTTCGCATGAAAACCGCGGCAACATCCCGCTGTAAATTGTGCTAAAATTCGCCAGATGACCAAGGCCAACATTCTCATTGTCGAAGACCAAGCTCCCACGGCTGAGCTCATCATCCAAGTGCTCGAGGGCGAAGGCTACGAGGCCCAGTCAGTGGACACGCTTGCCAAGGCGCGCGCGCGTCTGAAGAAGTCTCCTCCCGATCTGATGATGCTCGACCGCAATCTCCCCGATGGGGACGGGGTGGATCTCCTGCTCGAGATTCGCGAGGATCAGAAGCTCAGCGCCCTTCCGATCGTCATCCTGACCGCCAAAAAGGACATCGCCGACAAGGTCGCGGGCCTGCGCGTGGGTGCTGACGACTACGTGGCCAAGCCCTTCAACACCGAGGAGCTGGTCGCGCGCGTGCAGGCGATCCTGCGCCGCTTCGGCAAGGCCGAGGAGCCGCCAACCATTGAGGGCGGCGGCATCAAGCTCGACCGCGAGTCCCGCAAGGCGTGGGTGGCCGACAAGGAAATGGCGCTGTCCGCCAAGGAATTCGATCTGCTGTGGTTTTTGATCTACCGCAAGAACCGGGTGCTCACACGCGACTTCCTGCTCCAGCACGTCTGGGGCTACGACTCGGGCATGGACCTGACGACGAAGGTCATCGACGTGACTCTCTCCCACCTGCGCACCAAACTCGGGGCTCCTGCCGAGAAGATCGTCGCCGTCCGCGGTTTCGGCTACCGCTTCGACGCTTAACGGCGGCGGGATGGCCGATCTTCGCGCCGAAGTCGCGCGCCGCCGTACTTTCGCGATCATCTCGCACCCCGACGCGGGCAAGACCACGCTGACAGAAAAGCTCCTTTTGTACGGTGGCGCGCTCCAGCTGGCCGGCTCGGTCACCGCGCGCAAGAACCAAAGCGCCTCGGCCTCCGACTGGATGGAGCTCGAGCGCAAGCGCGGCATCTCGGTAAGCTCGACGGTGCTGCAGTTCGATTACGAAGGCCGCCGGATCAACCTGCTCGACACGCCCGGCCACAAGGATTTCTCCGAGGACACCTACCGCGTGCTCACCGCCGTCGACGCGGCGGTGATGGTCATCGACGCGGGCAAGGGCATCGAAAGCCAGACCCGCAAGCTCTTTGAGGTCTGCCGACTGCGCGGTATCCCGATTTTGACGTTTATGAACAAGCTCGACCGCGAGACGAGGGACCTGCTCGAATTGATCGACGAGATCGAGAACACGCTGCAGATCCACGCCTTCGCGGTGAACTGGCCGATGGGCGTGGGGGCGCGCTTTCGGGGAGTCTATGACCGCACCACGCAGGAAGCGCACATGTACGAGCGCACCGTGCGCGGCGCCTACAAGGCCCCGGTGCACGTCGCCGGCATCGAGGATCCCACGGTCAAAGACGCGCTCGACGCGGACTCCTACCACCATTTCGTTGAGCAACTGGCCATCCTGGAAGCGGCGGGCGCATCCTTCGACCGCGCCGACGCCCTAAAGGGGGGTACTACGCCGGTATTCTTCGGCAGCGCGGTCAATAATTTTGGCGTGCAGCTGCTCCTCGACGCCCTGCTGGCGCATGCGCCGGCGCCCGCGCCGCGGCGCACGAGCGCCGGTCTCCTCTCTCCGGACAAGGATTCATTCTCCGGCTTCGTCTTCAAGATCCAAGGCAACATGGACCCCAAGCACCGCGACCGCGTGGCCTTCGTGCGCGTATGCTCGGGCAAGTTCACGCGCGATTTGTCCGTCGTCCATTCTCGCACCGGCAAAAGCTACCGCTTAGCCAACGCCCACAAGATTTTCGGCCGCGAACGCGAGATCATCGAAGAAGCCTACGCCGGCGACGTAATCGGCTTAGTCGGCTACTCCGACTTCGGCATCGGCGACACGTTGACCGAGGATCCAAACGTGATCTTCGACGAGATCCCGCGCTTTGCACCCGAATGCTTCGCGCGCATCAGCAACCCCAATCCGGCCAAGTACAAGCCCTTCGCCAAGGGCTTAGAGCAGCTATTGCGCGAAGGTGTGGTGCGCGCCCTAACACCCCGCGACGCGGGCGATTCCAAAACCACTTTGCTGGCCGCGGTCGGTCCGCTGCAGTTCGAGGTCACGCAATTTCGGCTCCAATCCGAATACGGCGTCGAGTCGCGTCTTGAGCCGATGCCCTGGACCTTGGCCCGCTGGATCGGACCCAAGACCAAGCCCGGCGCCCTCGACGCCGTCGGCCTGCCCATGCAGTCCGTGCGCGTTCGCGACGAAGATGGGGGGGAAATGATCCTGTTCCCGACTCCGTGGTCGCTGCAGTATCTCTCGGAAAAGCATCCCGAGATCGAGCTATTGCGCGTGCCGCCCTCGAAAACGACGAAGCTCTCATAGAGCGAGAGCCCTTTAATATTTTTAAGCATATAGAACTATTCCCGGAAACAGTTCTATATGTTTGAGCATATAAAGCCGAACGAATTATTTTTCCGGGTCGCCCTCGTCCGCCCGCGAAATAGGCCCTTTGGGGCAATAAAATTTCCCTTTCGCCCCATGCGGGCGCAGGATGCCTGTACTACAATCCATATCGAAGTTTAAAATAGCTCAGGGAGTTATCCGATGATCTCAAAAAAACTGTTCGCATTCGCGGCCGCCGGCCTGTTGATTCCGCCGCTCGCGTTAGCCGCTGATGATGCGTGCTCTATGTCAATCGGAAATGTCCAATCGAGTCCCGACCATTGGGAATCCGTAATGAAAGATTTTTCCGCGAACTCCAAATGCCGTAATGACATGTATATCGTGAAAGTGGCCGAGAAGGCCCTTCTCATCCAAGCCTCTCAAGTTTTTGAAATTGATATAGTCGTGGAGCCCCATCGAGCTCGTTTTGTGGTCAAGGACAACCTGTATCCTTTCAGCAGAAACGAAGTCGTATTGCTTATCGATGGTCAGCCCGTTCTATCCAGCAAGTGCGGTTTAGAGCTGCCCAGGGCCAGGAGCCGAGCCGGACATGAGAATTGGGTTTTATCTCAAATTCCGAAAGGCAAGAGGGTGCGAATTACAGGCGATGAGATTTGTCCGTACTTGGGACTAGTCGGGTTAACGCTGAAGGCGGTGGATTAATCCGACTTCGGCATCGGCGACACGTTGACCGAGGATCCGAAAGTGGTCTTCGACGAGATCCCGCGCCTTGACGCCCCGCGACGCCGGTGACTCCAAGACAACTTTGCTTGCCGCCGGAGATAGAGTTGCTACGTGTGCCGTACGCGAAATAGGTCCTTCATGCATGGGGCGGCCACGACGAAAAGCGCGCTTCATGGTAGCGCAGACTTTTTATGAGCTATTACATCATCCAGAATCCGCTCCACGGCTACGCCGTGGAATTTATCAAGCGAATTCACGCTCGCTTCGGCTATACACCGATTTGCATTTTTACCAATCTCAGAGGCCGTTATTACTACGAACGGCAATATCCCATCCTCGCCGAGTTGGCCCCCGACACGCGCTTTGACTCGACCCGGGAAGGTCTTCCGGCTTTGGCCGCCCGCCTGCGTGAAAAATACACGAGTATCGTCGGAATCGTGCCGTTCAGCGAGGACTCGCTCGATGACGCCCCCCGGCTTATTGAACTGTTCGGGCTCGACTGGAACCCTCCCGCGCTGATCGCCCGCTTCCGTGAGAAGAACGCCTTCAAGACTCATATCGCGCGAAAAAACCACGCCATTCGTCTCAATCGACATTTTATTGTGCGCGGCCCGGCCGATCTAGAAACGGACCTGCCCGCGCGCTTCGTTCTTAAGCCCAATGATGGAGCCGGCAGCGTCGGTGTCGGCGTGTTTCGGCGAGAGACGCCCAAACCCGAGCTCGCCCGGTTTCTCGCGGGGCAGGCGGGGAAAACTTTTATCTTGGAAGAATTCGTCGACGGGCTCTTACACACGATTGACGGCCTGGTCGACGAGCGTGGCGAGATCCATATCGCGGCCGTGTTCACCAGCGCACGGACGAGCGCCAACGGCAGCGATGTCGTTTATGGCGACGGTTGGCTCATTCATCAGAACAACCCGATCTTCGGCGAACTCTCGCGCTATGCCCGCCAGGTGATGACGGCCAGCGAGCTGCGCCGTTCGCCCTTTCACATGGAGGTCATCGTCGATGCGCAGGGTCCATGCCTCGTCGAGGTGGCCGCCCGTCTCATCGGCTCAGGCGGCGCTTTCACCTGCAGTGATGTGCACCGGAATCGCTTTAATTTCTTCGACGCGGCCGCCCACGCTTACCTGTCCCCGCGGCCCTACGGCGAGCTGGGCTTCGACTGGGACTATTACAATTCCATCCAAGCCATGGAATTAGCCGGCATCTCGTACAAAGCCGGCCTGGTCGTCCGCACGGGCGGTGTGGAGGCTGTCGAACGCCTGCCCGAGTTTAAGAGGTGGCACTCCAAACCGAAGGCCGGCCAGTGGATCCAACCCACGACGAATCTTGGGAATGGATCCTATGGACTACTCCTTATCGGCAAAGGAACTCTCGCGGAGCTGCGCACGGTCGGTGAGACCGTGCATCGTATGATCAAGCTCGATGTCGAGGGGCCGTTTCTCTCGAAGCTCCGACTTCATCTGGCGCGCGGACTAAGACTCGTGCGGCTGCGCCTCGGCTGGAGCGCGTTCAGAGCGCTCTCCGCGCTCAAGCGAAAAATATTTTCCGAGCCGATCATCTGACTGAGCGCGCGACGGCTCGCAGCACTTTCCGGGCGTAACTGAGGAAAAGCGGTGGGTCGTTCCAAGGCAGGGGGCCCGCCATGCCCGTCAGCCAGAGCGCGCATGCCTTCCAATCCCGGCTTTCGATCGCGCGAATGACGTCCTGCGGGAACAGCCGCACGATGGGGCCTACCGGGCCCTCTAACGGCGGGGTCGTCGTTTGAGCGCCCGCAAGGAATGAGGCGATCGCTTCTGGCAGATCGGCGCCCATAGCGCCGGCGAGATAGGTGTAGGGGGGCGGCCGTGGATTGAATTCAATGAGCACCGGCGAACCGCCGTCATCGGGCATAATCCATTCGATTTCGCCTAGCCCGGTCATATTCAGGAGGGCGCCCAGTTTTTCAACCATGACCGCGAACACGGGGTGTGAAATAGAGCGGCGTTGGCACGAGGGGCCGTATGGTTCGGGCCAAACCCGTACGCGCAGCGAATTCTGCCACCAGAGCGGACGACCGTGATCAAACAACACGAGGGTTCCGCCCACGCGTCCTTTGATGAAGGCCTGCACCACGAAGGATCCGGGAGAGGGCATGCGGGCCTCGAGCTCCCCGGCGTCGCCGGCGGTGAATATCCCCGCTCCCGCCGTGCCGACGGCGGGCTTGACCAAAACAGGAAATCCGATCACGCTCGCCGCCGCGCGGATTTCATCCGCGGTAGACGTCGTGATCGACTGCGGGACCGGCAGCCCCGGCGCCAGCGCCGCGGTCATGAGCAAAGTTTTGTGGATCAGAAATTTAGGGTCGACAGTGGCGGGGTCGACCGGGAACCAGCCCCGGCACCAGGCCTCACGGCAGCGCCGGACGCCCTCGACCATGGTTGGATCATCGGCGAGCATGATCCAGTCGTAGGCCGCGCCCGTCGCAAGATGCAGGCGGAGGCGCTCGAGATTTTCCGCCGGGTCGCAGGTTCCGGGGAGTCGGACATCCACCCAGCGGGAACGCGCGCTCATGTTGCGCGGATCGGTCAAGATCGTCGTGTGGCAGCCCGCTTGAGCAAGCAGCCGGGGTATGCGGCTGATCCCGAACCAGTCGGGGGAGGCGACGCAGAGGACGCGGGGTTTAATTAGGAGCAAATGCTGTCCGAGCGCCACATCGAACCGAAACGGTCGAGGAGCATGGCCTTGACCTCCACATACGCCTCGACGCGGAAGACGTGGAGCAGACAGGAATAAACAAGAGCGCCGAAACAAACCTCGACGGCCAACGCGACCGGGCTCGCGAGACCACTCGGCAGGAGTCGGCCAAGGTACCAGACGCCGGTCGCCATAGCCGTGGCGCATCCCAGAACTCCAAACAGATTAAGCGTGTACTCCCAGCAGCCGAGGCCAATCAGCCGCCCCGCGAAAAATAAGCTCGGATAGGAGACGACGACTGAGGCCGCGGCGTAGCCCACGGCCACACCCAATATCCCCCATTTTAGACCGATGATGATCCCAAGCACCTGTATCAGCTGCAGGGGCAATTCCACGCGCAACAGGACGGAGGCCTTCCCCTGAGATAGATAAATATTACGAGTAAACATCATGACGGACTGGATCAGGCCGATGAGGCAGAGAACCTTAAGAACCGGCACCATCTCAGACCACTGCGGACCGAAGAGACAGAAAACAAAATACTTGGCGGTGGCCAGGACGCCCAGCATCATAGGAAATGAAATCAAGGCGACCGCCCGCGATATTTTCAAAAAAACATTTTTCACGTAGGCGCGCTCGTCCTGGATCTTCGACAACGACGAGAACATAACGTCGGACAGCACCCGCGCGACGCGGTTGATGGGAATCAGCATCACGGCATATGCGCGGCTGTATATCCCCAAAGGCCCCGAGCCCAGGACCAGTCCGATCAGGAGGTTGTCCACGTTGCGCACCCAATAGACCAGCACATCGGCCAGCAGCATAGTGACACTGAAATCCATGATTTCGACAATCGCATGCCATCGAAAATACAAGTCAGGCCGCCAGGGGGATCGCATCCAGAAAAAAGAAATGCACACCAGCGAAAAAACTACCGACTGGAGCACCAAGCTCCAGACCCCGAGGCCGGAATAGGCCGCGAACACCGAAGCTAGGCCGGCGATGACGTAGGCGGTGATATCCATGATCGCGAACGAACGGAAGTCGATCTCACGCTGTAAAAGCGCATTATGGGTGATGCCGAACGAATTGATGATGAAGGTGCTGGAAAAAAGAATTGTAAGCCAAAACAAGGAGGGCTCATTGTAGGCCAGCGCCATGAACGGTGCGCAGGCAATCATGATCAAGGTCAAAACAACGCCGACAAACACGTTTAGCCAAAACACCGACGACAGCAGTTCTTGGCTGACCGCGGCCTTCTGAATGATGGCGGCCCGCCCAAGCGGGGCGACGACCGCGGCGAAATTCGTCAGGATGACCACCATGGCCGCGAGGCCGAAGTCGCGCGGCGTCAGGAGACGGGCCAGAATGACCGTGACGACCAACTGAATGGCTTGAGTGACTATTTGGGCGATCACCTTCCAGGATACGCCACTCAACATCCTATTTCTGAGATTAGTCATGAACTCGGTTCACATCCACCCGCGGGAAAATTTCAATGGAGCCCCGCATCCAGCCAATAATACAATTGAACCCCGAAATAAAGGGAATATACCGGCCCTTGCCGAATTCACGTATGCGGGCTAAACTACATCCATGAAGAATTTACCCGCGATGGGATTGAAGCTGATGGTGGCGTTGGCGTTGTGGTGCCCGCTTTTGGTCCGGTCTGAGGAATTCGTCCCGGTCGGGGTTTTGGACGAAATCAAGACCATGCTTGCCCGCCCAAAAAGCAGTAAGCCGCCCGCGCTGAGGTCATTTCAAGTCGCCGATGCCGCGAGCCTGAACATTTTGACCGAGCAGGCCCGCAAATACGGACATCCTGAACAAAGCGCGGAGGGCTTGAATCTTTTTCGCCTTTACAGCGAGCATGTTCGCAGCGGCGACCCCAAGGATACGCGCTACGGTCTAATCCTCATGGAGCGGCCGCTGCAGGTGTTACGATTGAACAGCGAAAAACCAATTGACGGGCTCGTGGCGCGAAGCACTCCGGCGGGATTTCTCGCGGTTCTCGATGTGTGGGGGCCAGAGGACTCCCAAGGGCGCAGGGTCGAACGAACGGCGATCAGAGTCTCCGAGAATGGAATGTTCATGAGTTTTACAAAGTCCTTGATGACGACGCCGGACGGGAGCGCGAAATCACTGGTAATGCTTAAGCGCCTTGCGCCCGGTCCAATCGATGAGCGCACAGTCGCGGCTCTTTGGGAGGAAGCGTCCAAGTCCGTCCTGCGGCTTGGCACCGACCTTTAGACTATTTTCCCGGAATCGCCGCCTCGAACTTGAGCTGATCGCCGGCCTTAAGCCCGCGGCGCTTGGCCTCGCCGGCCGCCAACTCGAGGACGTACTGGCCCCGGCCGCCCGCGGTCGCGATCTGATCATCGGGGGTGTCGACGCGCGAGGCCTTCATGCGCTCGTGGATGACGGTGATCTTCTTGTCCGCGCCGATCCATAAAATATCGAGGGACACGAGCGTGTTCTTCATCCAGAAGTTGAGCGCCATCTCTTGGGAAAAAGCGAACAGCATGCCGTAATTTTTCGGCATCTTGGTGACGCACATCAGGCCGATCTCACGTGTGGCGGGGGTGTCGACCACATCGACTGTGATCTTCGCTCCTTTGGGAAAGGTCAGCGCCGTTTTTTTCGCGACGACCTGGGGCTTGCAGGCCGGGGCCGGCGCGGCGGCGGAAGCCGCCAGGCATAGAGATAGAAGCAGGGGGGCGAGAATCATTTTTTCTTCTCCGAATCCGGGATGTTTTTGACGTATCGAGAGATCGCGCGAGCTTCGTCGGCCCAGCCGCTGGTGCCCCAGGAACCGAGGCGGCCCCAGAGCAATCGCGCCAGGTCGTGGTAGAAGACGCCGCCGGCGGGACCGTCGCCGTAGACTCCATTCACGGCAACACGCATGCGGCGGCCAAACTCTTCCGGACCGGCGGAATCTTTCTGATGCAGGCCCCAATCAAGAATATTGCCAGGAAGAACTTGGACATCGCCGCGACTAATATATCGATTCCAACTCTTCATCATTTCCGCATACTGCTCTTTATCAGCCTCGTAAAACATCAAAGCATCAATGTCTATGCCCGCGTCGTTCATCATCACCGGATCCTGGCCGTGATGCCAGCCCTTTTCCCAGGTGAGCGTGAAGGCCCACATCGGCTTTCCGCTCAGGCGCTCCTTGAGCTCCTTGACGATCAGCGCCACGCGGCGCGCGCGCCACCATTCCCAGGCCTCGACGAAGTGCATGTCGCGGCGCATGATCTTTTTGCGCGCCAGCCAAGTCATGCGCTCGGGCTTCGAGAGCTTCTTCCATTCCGGCGGCAGGATCAAGCCCGGCATATCGGCGACGAAATCGCCGACTAACTCGTAGCCGCCGAGCGCGTTGCGGATGTAGTCCACGCCGACATGATCGACGTTCGGGTCGGCGGCGAAAGGCTTGAGGAACGCGACCGTGTCGTCTAACCGTTTGCGGTCGCGGATCGAGATCGCCCTTGTCAGCACCGGCTGGCCGTCTTGGATCTCCATGCCGTACTCGTAGCCCGAAAGCTTCTCCTTCGACATGGTCAGGGAGAACATCGCGTACACCCCGAATTTAAGCCCGCGCTTATGGCATTCCGCAGCGACTTGAGGAATGAGCTTCAAGTTGGTCTGATTCCAGACCTCTCCTGGCTTAAGGCCCGGCGATTGGCCGCCGAGCATCCAGAACGCGTCGGCGCCCAGCGCTTGCGTCCAATCGAGCAGGCCGCGCCAATCCGTCATCTGTCCATTAGGACCTTTGACTCGCATCGACGACAGCGGGGTCACGCTTTCGAGCGTAGCCACCACGAAGCCTTTCGGCATCGGCAGCGGCTTGCGCCGGGAAATCCGGAACGTCGAGACCTTCAAGCGCTCCGCCAGCTCCGGGCGATTAAGCAGCGTCGGAGTGTACTCTCCGGGGGGCGCGTTCCAGGGCACGGGCCAACGCGCCGTCCACACGCCCCGCGAGACGCGGACCGCCGTCATCTCGCGGATGCCGGCGATAGTCGTCAGGACCTCGCCGCCGCGCTTAACGACGATTTGAGGCGGCTTGTCTGAAAAATCCGCGTCGAGCTTGCGATCCCGCGCGCGCAGGGTCAGATCGACGATGTCATAATGGAGATATTCCGCGCGATCGCCCGCCAGGCGCACCGTCCGTCCACTCGAATACCATGTGGAAAGCCCGAACACCGCCCCGTAGAGGACGGCGACCGTTAGAAAAAGCCATGAACCGCGGCGGATGCGCATGAAGTGAGATTCTACTTTTTTGATATACTCGGCTTCGACATGCGACCGTAAATAAAGGGGGCGCGACATGGTGACCGGGCTCGTGCTGGTGCGGCTGATGGCGGGCAAAGAGAAGGGGGCGCTGGCTCGTATTAAGGAGGTCAAGGGCGTCTCGCACGTCACCGCCGTGTTCGGACGCTGGGACCTCGTACTCGATATCGAGACCGAGGACGTGACCACGCTCTCCAACGTCGTGGTGCGCGACATCCGTGCCACGCCCGGAGTGCTTTCCACCGAGAGCCTCGTCACGACTTCCATCTAGTGAATCAACCCGTCCTCTCCATCAGAGGGCTGCGGACTCACTTCGTCACCCCGGAGCGCACCGTCAGGGCCGTCGACGGAGTCTCCTACGATCTTCACCCGGGAAAAACCCTGGCCGTCGTGGGCGAGTCCGGCTCGGGCAAAAGTGTGCACGCCCTGTCCATCCTACGCCTGCTCCCGGAGCCGCCCGCGAAAATCGTGGGCGGGGAGATCCTGTTCCAGGGAAAAGACCTGCTCAAGATGAGCCCCGACCAGATGCGCGAGATTCGCGGCAACCGCATCGCGATGATCTTCCAGGAGCCGATGACGAGCCTCAACCCCGTGCTCGAGATCGGCGAGCAGATCGCCGAGGCGGTGATCCTGCACCAAGGCGCTTCCAAGGAGAAGGCCTGGGCCAAGGCCGTCGACCTCCTGCGAAAAGTCGGCATACCGCACCCCGAGGAGCGCGTGCACGACTACCCTCATCAATTTTCCGGCGGCATGCGCCAGCGCGCGATGATCGCCATCGCTCTGTCCTGCGAGCCCGACGTCCTGATCGCCGACGAGCCCACAACCGCGCTCGACGTGACCATCCAGGCCCAGATCCTAGAGCTCATGAAGGACCTCCAGCGCGAGTACCATATGGCAATCGTGCTGATCACGCACAACATCGGCGTCGTCGCCGAGATGGCCGACGACGTCGTGGTCATGTACGCCGGCAGGCCGGTGGAAAGCGCGCCCATCGGCGAGCTGTTCAAAGACCCCAAGCACCCCTACACCAAGGGACTGCTCGCCTCCGTGCCCTCCATTTACACGCGCAAGGAACGCCTCGAGGCAATCCCCGGACAGCCCCCGGACCTGGGCGGAGGCTTCGTCGGCTGCCCTTTTTCGCCGCGCTGCGTCTCCGTCATGGAGCGCTGCAAAACCGACGATCCGCCCGCATTTGATCTCGCGGGCGGGCGGATGTCCAATTGCTGGCTGTGCGAGGGGGAGAAGTCATGAGTGTGACGCCCATCCTCGAAGTCAGAAACCTTCAGAAGCACTTCTCCGCGCGCAAAGGAATGTTCGGTGCCAAAAGCGCGGTCAAGGCCGTCGACGGCGTCTCCTTCGCGGTGATGCCGCAGGAAAGCTTCGCGGTGGTCGGCGAGTCCGGCTGCGGAAAGACCACGCTGGGCAAGCTCGTCCTGGCTTTGGAGAAACCCACCGCCGGCTCGGTGCTCTTCAACGGCCAGGACGTGAGCGCCAAGAACTCCACCTCGCTTAAGGCCATGCGCCGCGAGATGCAGGTCATCTTCCAGGACCCTTACTCCAGTCTCAACCCGCGCATGACCGTCGAAGACATCATCACCGAGCCTTGGGTGATCCACGATATGCACCGCCAGCCGGCCGAACGCGCGCGCAAGCTCGCCAAGCTCCTCGACGACTGCGGCATCGCCAAGTCCTACCTGCCCCGCCACCCGCACGAGTTCTCCGGCGGACAGCGCCAGCGCGTGGGCATCGCGCGCGCCTTGGCGCTGGACCCGAAACTCGTCGTCGCCGACGAGCCGGTCTCGGCGCTCGACGTCTCGATCCAAGCGCAGATTCTTAATCTATTGAAGGACCTGCAGAAGGAAAGAAAGTTGGCGTATCTGTTCATCTCCCACGATTTTTCCGTGGTCCGACATCTGTGCACGCGCATCGCCGTCATGTATCTTGGAAGGATCGTAGAGACGGCGGATTCCGAGACTTTATTCAATGATCCCCAACATCCCTACACCGAGGCGCTGCTCTCGGCCGTGCCCGTGCCCGATCCGGCCATCGAAAAGCGGCGCCAGCGCATCCTGCTGACCGGCGATGTGCCAAGCCCTCTCAATCCGCCCTCCGGCTGCCGCTTCCATCCGCGCTGCCGCTATCTCATCGATTCCTGCCGCACGCACGATCCGGCGCTGGCCGAGGCCAAGCCCGAGCATCGCGTCGCCTGTCCCGTGCTTCCGTTCAAGGAAAAGCCCAGCGCCGCAGCACTCGTCGCACTCTAAGAGAGGCCCGAACATGAGCCACGCCGAACAGAAGGCCGATACGGCCCCGCTGACCACCTACGTCGCCGACAACTCCAAGGTCCCGGAGTTCACGATCCAAGCCGTCATCCTGGGATTTGTCCTCTCCATCGTTTTCAACGCGGCCAACGCTTACTTGGGACTGAAGATCGGCCTGACCGTCTCGGCCTCGATTCCGTCGGCGATCATCTCCATGGGCGTGCTGCGCATGGTCCTGCCGCGCTTAATCGGCCGCTCCGGCACGGTGCTTGAGAACATGGTCGTGCATTCGATCGCCTCCAACGGCGAGTCGCTGGCCGCCGCGATCATCTTCACCGTGCCGGCACTTTTCTTCCTCGGCTACGAGGTCAGCAACTCCACGGTGTTCCTGCTGGGAACTGCGGGCGGCGTGCTGGGCATGCTCATGATGATCCCGCTGCGGCATGCGCTGGTCGTCACCGAGCACAAGAACCTGCCCTTCCCGGAAGGCACCGCCTGCGCCCAGGTGCTTGTGGCCGGCGACAAGGGCGGAGCAAGTGCCGCCCCGGTGTTCTGGGGAATCCTCAGCGGCGGCGTCTTTAAATTCTCAATGTCGGGCCTCAACTTGTTCAAGGACTCCCTGTTCTGGACGTCGCCCAAGCTCCACCAGGCCGGTTTCGGCTACGACATCTCGCCGCTGCTCGTGGGCGTGGGATACTTGGTCGGCCTGCGCATCGCCGCGGTGATGCTGGCCGGCGGCCTGCTCGGCTTTTGGGTGCTGATCCCACTCATCCACTCCCTCGGAGGTCACAACATCGTCGCTCCCGGAACCGTTCCGATCGACGAAATGTCGACGATGGCCATCCGCGGCGCCTACATCAAGTACATCGGCGCAGGCGGCGTGGCCTTCGGAGGCCTTGTCAGCCTGCTCAAATCCTTGCCCGACATCGCTTCTTCCATCCGCTCGAGCCTGTCGATCTTGGCTCGTGGCGCCGAGGCCAAGCGCTCGGGCGGCGAGGCCGAGAAAGACCGCGAGCATAAGGCCGTGGTGTTCGGCGGGGCGGCGCTTGGCTTTCTCGTCGGCGCCTTCGTGGGGGAGGCCGAGTTTTCGATCGGCCGATTCTTGACGCAGTTGGTGCTGGGCGGCGGCGGCGGCGCGCTAATCGGCGGCGTCCTGTTCCATTATCTGTCCATAGCCGCGGCCAAGCACGCCAAGGTCTTCAAGCGCACGGAGCACGACCTGCCCTTGCCCGTGGTCGGGCTGGGCATCATCTCGATGTTCCTGATGGTGTGGCTGACGCCCGCTTTCGGCCTGACCTTCTTGGAGGCCGTGGCCGTCGTCGCCTTTTGCTTCTTCTTCGTGGCGGTGTCCGCCCGCATGGTCGGCTTGATCGGCACCACCAACCAGCCGGTCTCGGGCATGACCATCACGGCACTGCTGGCGCTGACCTTGCTCTTCAAGCTTCTCGGCCACAGCCCGGACTTAATCAAGACCGCGGCGATCATGGGAGGAGCCATCGTCTGCATCGCGATCTCGCTGTCCGGAGACCTGTCGCAGGACATGAAGACGGCGGTCTTAGTGGGTGCTACGCCCTGGAAGATCCAGCTCACGCACATCATGGGCACGCTGGTTTCGGCCGTGCGCTCAGGCTTCATCCTCCTTATCCTTTATAAGGCCTACGGCTTCGGAGCGCCCACCGCCGCGCACCCGCACGCGCTGGAGGCCCCGCAGGCCCAGCTCATGGCCAAGTTGGTCGAGGGTGCGACCGGCGGTCAGCTGCCTTGGACCTTGCTTCTGACCGGTGCTGGCATCGGCCTGGTCATGGAGTTGTGCGGTCTCTCGGCGCTGGCCTTCTCCATCGGCTTGTACCTGCCGATTACCAACTGGCCCATGATCTTCCTGGGCGGCCTGCTGGCTTGGTATATATCGAAGCGGCGCGGCGGAGAGATCCGCGAAGACGACCCCGGCTCGCTGTTCAGCTCCGGCCTCATCGCGGGCGAGGCGTTAATGGGCATCGGCCTGGCCTGTGTCACGGTCGTCATCAGCACCTACGGCGGCGACGCTCCCACGGGCGCGCTGCACACGCTGGCCGACGTTCTAAGCAAACTCTCGCTGCGCGTGCTGCCCGAGGGAAGCCCGTTGAATGAATCCATCCTCGCTACCGCGCTGTGCCTGAGCGTTGTCTACCTGCTCTGGCGCCAGGCCACGGCGAAGAAGAAAGCTCATGCATAAACTTTTTGCCGCCGTCCTCATCGCCGCGATCGCGGCCTCGCCGGCACGAGCCTCACGGGACCCGGAGACGCTCGACTACGCGATGGCCTCAGACATCGACACGCTCGATCCGCACTGGGCCTACGACGCGCTGTCGCTGTTCGTCATCGACCAGGTCTACGAGACCTTGATCGCCTTCGCGGGAACCTCCCTCGACTCCTTCGATCCGCGCATCGCCTCCGTGGTGCCCACCACCGGCAACGGCTTCCTGTCCAAAGACGGCCTGACCTACGCCTTCCCGCTGCGCAGCGGCGCCAAGTTCCACGATGGGACGACACTCAAGCCCGAAGACGTGAAGTACTCTCTAATGCGCTTCCTGCTGCTCGACCGCGAGGGGGGAGCCTCAAGCCTGCTGCTCATGCCCCTGCTCGGGGTGCATTCGACAAGGGACCTGCCGTCCGATAAGATTTTCGACTTGGCCGACAGAGCCGTCTCCATCGAGGGCGGGGCGCTGGTGCTGCGCATGCAGCGGCCCTTCGCGCCGCTCTTGGGCGTGCTCGCCAACTTCGGGCACATCGTCTCCAAGGACTTCGTCATCGCCAACGGCGGCTGGAATGGGAAGAAGGAGACCTGGTTTAAGCACCGCGATCCCGCTAAAGAAGCCTCGACCCTGTATACCCGGGAAAACGGCACCGGCCCCTTCCGACTCGAGACGTGGGATCACTTAGGCAAGAGGGCGGCCTTGGTCCGCTTCAACGAATACTGGAGGAGCCCGCCCGCTCTCGCGCGCGTCAACCTCATGGCCATCGAGGATTCGCGCGAACGGCGCCGGCGCATGGAAAAGGGGGAAGTCGACGCCGCTTACGTGGAGCGGCGGTACATGGACCAATTCGAGAACATGCCGGGCGTGACCCTCGTCGACGGCTTGCCCGCGCTGGAGACGCAGAACACGGTGCTGTTTAATTTCAACCCCGACCCCAAGGACAACGCCTGGCTGGGCAGCGGCCGCATGGGCGACGGCGTGCCGCCTGATTTTTTCGTCGATGCCGACGTGCGCAAGGGCTTCGCCTTGAGCTTCGACTATGACGGCTTCATCCGCGACGCGTACCGAAGCAGGGCCGTGCAGGCGCGCGGCCCCATCCCGGCCGTGCTCTTCTCCTACAACCCGCGCCAACGGCCGTGGCCGTATTCGCCCGTCCAGGCCGAGGCCGCCTTTAAGCGCGCCCACAACGGCGAAGTCTGGACCAAAGGCTTCGCGCTATCGGTGGCCTACACCGAAGGACGAAGCGACCGCCGAAGCGCGTGCCGCTTGATCAAGCAGGGCGTCGAAAAGCTCAACCCCCTGTTCCACGTCGACTGCCGCGCGCTGCCGGAATCGCGCTTGCTCGACGAGTTCCGGGCGCGGCGCCTGCCCTGCTTCGTGTACCGCTGGGTCTTGGATTACCCCGATCCGCACAACGCAGTCGAGCCCTTCCTGCACTCGCGCGGCTACTTCGCGGCGTCGCTTGGCTACAACAACCCGCGCGCCGACACGATGATCGAGAAGGCGGCCGCCGAGATCGACCCGGCCAAGCGCAAGGCCCTGTACTACGAGCTGCAGGCCATGGCGATCTACGACCCGCCCGCGATCTTCACGGTCGACAGCTATAACCTGCTCGTGCGCAGCGCCAAGGTGCAGGGCTGGCTCTATCATCCGATCCAACCTTACGGAAAGCTGTACGAGGTGACCAAACTCCCATGAGAACGCTACTGCTTGCCGCACTGCTCTCGATACCGGCATCGGCGCAGGTCAAGAACCCCGACACCTTCGTGTACGCGACGATCGGAGACGTGGACAGTCTCGATCCGGTCTGGCCCTACGACTCCGCCAGCCACGGCGTCATCAACAACATCTACGAGTACCTTCTCACCTACACCGGCGGAGGGGTCAAGATCCAGAATTTATCGCCCCTGCTCGCGACGAAAGTACCCTCACGGGCCAACGGCCTGATCTCCGCCGACGGGCTGACCTATCGTTTGCCGATCCGCAAAGGCGTCAAGTTCCACAGCGGCGCGACATTGACACCCGAAGACGTGCGCTACTCCCTGTTGCGCTTCATGCTCCTTGACCGCGACGGCGGGCCGTCGTCGCTGCTGCTCGAGCCGATCCTGGGAATCACGGGAACGCGCAAAGATGGCAAGGTCATCCCGGGCCTGGGCGAGAAGGCGATGCAGGCCGTCTCCATCGACGGCGACGCGGTCGTCATACGCCTGCCCAAGCCGTTCGCGCCGTTTCTGACCATCCTCGCGACCTACGGAGCGATCAGCGAGAAGAAGTGGTGCAAGGAGCACGGCCAATGGGACGGCACGCTCGAGACTTGGGAAATGTTCAACAACCCGCGCCGGGAATCGACGACCCCCAACGAGATCGCCAACGGCACCGGTCCCTTTCGCCTCGGACGCTTCGAGCGCACGACCAAGCAAATCGTCCTCGAGCGCTTCGACTCATACTGGCGCAAGCCCGCGCGCCTGAAGACGGTCATCATCAAAACCGTCGACGAGTTCGCCACGCGCAAACTCATGCTGCAGGCCGGCGACGCGGACTCGATCTACGGTCCCCAGATGTACTTCCCGCAGCTGCAGAACCTTCCGGGCGTGGAACTTATCGACAAGCAGCAAACGCTCGACATCAGCCCGCTGCTTTTCTTCCNNGACGTGCGCAAAGCCTTGGTCTATTCCATCGATTACGACGCCTACGTGCGCGATATCAACCGCGGCAAGGGGCGGGTGGCTTCGAGCTTCTTGCCGCCGGACATGCTCGGCTACCGACCGGGGAAAGGCAAATACCGCTTCGACCCCAAGCTGGCCGCGGAACACTTCAAGAAGGCGTGGAAGGGAAAGGCCTGGGAGAAGGGCTTTAAGGTCTCGATCACCTACAACACCGGTTCCGCTCCGGCCCAGGCGATCTCCCAGATGCTCAAGAAAAACGTCGAGGCGCTGAACCCGAAGTTTCACATCGACGTGCGCTCCCTGCAATGGTCGACGTATCTCGAGCAAAGCCAGCAGAAAAAAATTCCCTTGTTCCTGGCCGCCTGGGCGGCGGATTACCCGGACCCGCACAATTTCGCCTTCCCGCTGCTCCACTCGTCCGGCTATTATCCCGGCAAGCAGGGCTTCAAGAGCCCGGAGATGGACGCCCTCATCGAGAAAGCGGTGCGCACGATCGATGAGGCCGAGCGCACGAAGCTGTACGCGCGTCTTCACGAGCTCTGGGATGAGGAAGTCCCGAATGTGCTGCTCGCCGAAGGCTGGCGCTACCGCGCCCAGCGCAGCTGGGTGAAGGGCTACCAGCTTAATCCGGTCTTTCCAGACTCGCCCTACAACAGCTATTACTACGACATATATAAGGCCGCAAAATAGAGTGCTAGAATAAACTCATGATCAGACTCTTCCTCATCGGGGCGTTCGCCGTTTTGTCGTTGCCCGTGACGGCCGCCGTCAAAAACCCGGACGTATTCACGTACCTAACCTTCTCCGACGCCGACAGCCTGGACCCGGCCTACTCCTACGACACGGCCAGCCACATGATCATCCTCAACATCTACGAGCCTCTGTTCCAGTTCGACAGGACCTCGACGGAGAAGCTGATCCCGCTCGTCGCCGAGAAGGTGCCCAACCGCGACAACGGCCTGATCTCCGAAGATGGGAAGACTTACACGATCCCAATCCGTAAAGGCATCAAATTCCACGATGGCACGCCCATGACCATGGAGGACGTGCGCTGGTCCTTGCTGCGCTTTCTGCTGGTGGACCGCGCGGCCGGCCCGTCCTCGCTGCTGATGGAGCCGCTGCTCGGCTACCCCTCGACCCGCGACGACGCCGGAAAGATCCTTCCCAACGTCTGGGCCGACGCGAACAAGGCCGTCTCCGTCCAGGGCGACAATCTGATCCTGCGCCTACCCCGTCCTTATGCCCCGATCCTGACCATCCTCGCGTCCTGGTCGCCGGTCCTCTCGAAGGAGTGGGGGGCCAAGCGCGGAGACTGGGACGGGACCGAGGCGACTTGGCAGAAGTACAACAATCCCAGTAAGCAATCGTCTCCGTTCTTCCAGGAGGCCAACGGCACCGGGCCCTTCATGCTCGAGCGCTGGGAACGCAAGACGCAGGAATTCATCCTCAAGAGAAACGATCACTACTGGCGCGCCCCGGCCAAGATCAAGAACGTGGTCGTCAAGGGCGTCAATGAATTCGGCACGCGCAAACTGATGCTTCAAGCCGGAGACGCCGACACGATCTACGCCGACCGTCCTCTGCTCACCCAGCTCCAAGGCATTCCGGGCATCAAGATCATCGACGACCTGCCGACGATGGAGATGAACCCGGTGGTCTTCTTCACCTACAAGATCAACACGGTGGGCAACTCCTCTTTGGGCACGGGCCAGCTTGACGGCAACGGCATCCCGTCCGACTTCTTCTCGGATAAGGACGTGCGCAAAGCCTTCGCTTACTCCTTCGACTACAAGGGCTTCATCCACGACGTGATGCGCGGCAAAGGCACGCAGGCCACCGGTGCTATCCCCGTCAGCCTGCCCGGCCATAACTCGAAGGGGAAGGTCTATCGCCTCGACCTCAAAAAGGCCGAAGAGCATTTCCGCAAGGCCTGGGGCGGCAAGGTCTGGGACAAGGGATTTAAGTTCACAATCGCCTTCAACTCCGGGAATCTGCCGCGGCAGACCGTCTGCCAGATCCTCAAGCGCAACATCGAGTCGATCAACCCCAAGTTCAAGATCGACGTGCGCGCCGTCGAGTGGCCCACCTTCCTCGACGCCTACAAGGCCTCGAAGCTGCCCATCTTCGTGATGGGCTGGAACGCCGATTACCCCGATCCTCACAACTTCGCCTTCCCGATGCTGCACTCCAAGGGCGACTATCCTTCGACGCAGAAGTTCTCGAACCCGGAGTTCGACCGCCTCATCGAGGAAGCCAACGCGGAAACCGACATCGCCAAACGCAAGGTCCTCTACGCGAAGCTCCAGGACCTCGCCTTCGAGGAAGCCCCGCAACTCTACCTTCAAGACGCCGTGCGCTACCGCACGCAGCGCGACTGGGTCAAGGGCTGGTACAACAACCCCATCTTCCCCGACTCGCCGTACGGAAGCTACTTCTACACGATCTCGAAGGAATAGAGTGCTCAAGTTCTGCCTCAAGCGTATTGCCTTCCTGCCGCTGGTGCTCTTCGGCGTGACTTTCCTACTGTTCTTCTGTCTGCAGTTCCTCTCGCCGGAGATGCGCGCCTCGCTGTACATCAAAGACCCGCGCCAGCTCTCTCAGCTCGACGCGGTCATCGAAAAGTACGGTCTAAGAAAACCCATGCCGGTTCAATATGGGATTTGGCTTAAGCAAGTCGTCCACGGCGACCTTGGCTATTCCGAGACGGCCAAGATGCCCGTGGCCACGGCGATCACGGCCTTCTTTCCCGCCACCTTCGAGCTGACCTTGCTCGCTTTTTTCCCGATCCTGATCGTGGGCGTTTTCTTCGGCGTGCTATCCGCCGTGCACAAAGATAAGCTCATCGACCACATCACGCGCTTCGTGGCGATCACCGGCTACTCCCTGCCCAGCTTCGTGCTGGGGCTGACGTTGTTGATGATCTTCTACGGCCGCCTGCACTGGTTTCCGCCGGGCCGCTACACGCTTGAGACCGACATGCTCGTGCACGCCGACGGTTTCCGCCATTTCACGGGCTTACTCACCTTGGACTGCCTGCTCAACGGCGAGACCACGGCCTGCCTCGACATGCTTAAGCACATGGTGCTGCCCGCCTTCACGCTTCTCTATATCTCCGTGGCGCTGCTGCTGCGCATCACCCGTTCCTCCATGCTCGAGGAGCTGGGCAAGGATTACATTCGCACCGCCCGCGCCAAGGGCCTGCCCGAACGCGTGATCATCCGCAAGCACGCGCTGGCCAACGCGCTCATCCCCGTCGTCACGCTCTCGAGTCTGCTCTTCATCGGCCTGCTCGGCGGCGTGGTCATCACCGAGACCGTCTTCGATTTTCCGGGCATCGGCCGTTGGGGCGTGCAGGCCGCCCAGCAGCTGGACGTGCCCGGCGTGCTCGGCTCAACTATGCTCGCGGCCTTCCTGTTCGTGATGGCGAACCTCATTTCCGACATGCTCTACGCCGTCGTCGACCCCCGCATCCGGGTGGGAGACTGACATGGAGCGCTTCAAGAACATCTGGAAGATGCTCAAGCGCCGGCCAATGTCTTTGCTCGGCTTCGGCCTGATCGGATTCTTCGTTGTCGTCGCGGCGCTAGCACCCGTCTTGGCTCCGCCCGAGGCCAACACCCGCGACGCCTACATCATCCCGCAATCCGGCTACAGTCCCGACCCGGTGCGTCCGTCGAAGGCTCATTGGTTCGGCACGACCGAGCAGCAGTACGATCTTTACTACGGTATGGTCTGGGGCACGCGCACGGCTTTTAAAGTCGCCATGAAGGTCGTCGGCCTCTCGGTGATGATCGGCGTGCTGCTTGGGGGTGCTGCCGGCTTCTACGGAGGCTGGATCGACGAGATCATCATGCGCTTCACCGACGTGATCCTCGCGTTTCCAGATCTTGTTCTCGCCGTCGTCATCGTCGCGATCATGGGACCAAGCCTCGACCACGTCATGTACGCCGTGATGGCCGTGTCCTGGCCGTCCTACGCGCGGCTGATGCGCGGCGACGTGCTCTCCGTCAAGGAGCGCGACTTCGTTGCGGCAGCGCGGGCGCTTGGCGCCTCCGATGCGCGCATCCTGTTCCGCCACATCATCCCTAACGCCATCTATCCGATCCTCGTCGTGGCCTCGCTCTCGACCGGCAGCGTGGTCATCACCGCCGCCGCGCTCTCCTTCCTGGGCTTGGGTGCGCCGGTCGGCTATGCCGATTGGGGCCAGCTCATCGCACTGTCGCGCAACTGGATTCTCGGCTCCTCGGGCAACCCTTTTGAGTACTGGCACACCGTCTTCATCCCCGGCCTATCCATATTCTTTTTTGTGCTCGGCTGGAATCTCCTAGGCGACGCCGTCCGTGATATCCTGGACCCGCGTCAGAAATAACATGTCTACGCTCAACGCTCTACTCGACCGATCCGCGCAGGAAGGCGGCGAAAAAACGGCCTTCATCTTCGGCGAACGCAAGGTCTCATTCCTCGACCTGCGCCACGAAGTCCTTGTGGTCGCCGAAGGCTTGCGCCGAGCGGGCCTCGCCCAGGGAGACCGGGTGGCCATCGTCCACCGCAACGCCCCGGAGTTCGTCATCGCCTATTTCGCGCTCAACCGGATCGGTGCGATCGCTGTTCCCATCAACTTCATGGTGCAGAAGGCCGACGAGCTGGCCTATATGCTCAACGACTGCGGAGCCATCGGCGTCGTCACGCAGACGGATTTCCTGCCCGGCCTGACTGGTGCGGCGCTCAAGTGCTCCGCTCTGAAAACGATCTGGGTCACCGACCTCGCGACCGCGCCCTCCGGCCTCATCGTCTCTTTTTCCACTCTGTGCGCCTCCGTCTTCGCCGACGTCTCCACCGATCACGTTATCGAAGGCGACGTCGCCGCCATCCTCTACACATCGGGCACGACCGGATATCCCAAGGGTGTGATGCTGACACACCGCAACCTTACCACGAACTGCGAGTCCGCGATCAAACACATGCGTCTCAACCGGTCGGATGTCTCGCTGTGCATCCTGCCCATGTTCCACAGCTTCGCATGGACAGCACTCGTGCTCTTGTCCCTGCGCCTGACTTTGACCTGCGTGATCTACTCGGCGATCGCGCCGGCCAAACCCTGGCTCAAGGCCATGGGCCGCATGCGAGTCAGCGTGTTCGCCGCCGTTCCGCAGGTGTACGCGGCGTTGGCCCGCGAATCCAAGGATTGGAAGACCCGTCTCTTTCTGCGGTACTGGGCCTTTCGCCGGGTCAGGGTCGCCGTCTCAGGCGCGGCACCCTTGGCCCTTGCCGTCGCAGAGTCCTTCAAGGACGCGGTGGGCGTTTCGATCATTGAGGGCTGGGGGCTGACGGAGACGAGTCCGGTGGCCACCATCAATCCGCCCGGCGCCATCCGCTTCGGCACAGTGGGCACGGCGATCTCGGGCGTCAATATCCGGGTCGTCGACGACGCCGAAAAGGAACTCCCTCTCGGCACAGAGGGAGAGGTCTGCGTCAAGGGCGACAACGTGATGAAGGGCTATTGGAATAATCCCGACGCCACAAGCGCCTCCTTGACCGCCGACGGGTGGCTTAAGACGGGCGACATCGGCGTGCTCGACGAGAAAGGCTATCTCTCCATCCGCGACCGTAAGAAGGACATGATCATCGTCAAAGGCCTCAAAGTTTTCTCCGCCCAAGTCGAGGCCGTCATCGCCGAACACCCGTCCGTGGAGGAATCGGCGATCGTAGGCCTGCCCGACGAGGTGGGAGACGAGATCATCAAGGCCTTCGTCGTCCTCAAGAAAGGCGCCGCCCTCGAAAAGTCGGCGTTGCTGCAGTTTTTCCGCGAGCGCCTGGACGCCTACAAGCGTCCGCGAGATGTGGAGATCGTCGACGCCTTGCCCAAGAACGCGCTCCAAAAAGTCCTCAAGCGCGAATTGCGCGAGCGCGAGCTGCGCCGGCGCGCCACAACAAAGGCCTGATGCGCGTGCGTCTGGGCGCGGAGGCGCGCGCCGCGCTCTCCCGCGTCAAGGCGAGCGCCAAGCAGCCCGTCTGGCTGGTGGGCGGCGCCATCCGCGACGCGGCGTTGGGCCGTGCCACCTCCGATCTCGACTTAGCCTGCGCCGACGCCCGCGCATTGGCCGCACGCCTGGCGCGCGCCTTTCGCGGCACGCTGGTGACTCTGGACGAGAAGAACGCGGTGTACCGTCTGGTCCTGCCGGCCGCGCGCGGAACGGCGCTCAAGCAGATCGACGTGGCCGGCCTCATGGGCAAGACCATCCATGAGGACCTGCAGCGGCGAGACTTCACCGTCAACGCCGTCGCTCTCGAAATAGGCGTCGCTCTGTCTCCGACTTTAAACGCGAAGTCTTTCCTCGATCCGCGCGAAGGTCTCAAGGATCTCGCGGCCGGGCTCATCCGGGCGGAGATCGAGAGTAATCTCACCGACGATCCTTTGCGCCTGCTGCGCGCCTTCCGGATCGCCGCCCAGCTCGACTTCGCCATCGAGCCCGCGACCCTCAAGGCGATCCACCGCCATCGCCGCCTGGTTCGCGACCCGGCGCCGGAGCGCGTCCACGCCGAGCTTCTGTCGCTGTTGGCCGTGCCCGGAGCCTCGAGCTGGCTCAAGCGCATGGACGAATGCGGGCTGCTGACGGAGCTCTTTGAAGAGCTCGAGCCCGCGCGCCGCTGCGCGGAAAGCTATTACGGGCCGGGCGGGGTCCTGATCCACACGCTCGACGTCTGCGCGCGCGTGGATTTTCTGCTGAGCAACCTGCGCAAGATCTATCCCGGCTTAGCCCCCGACCTCGAGGAGCATATCGCCGCGCGAGGGGGAGCGCCGTTTCGCGGCCTACTCATGCTCTCGGCGCTGCTCCACGACGTGGCCAAGCCCGAGACCGCGCGTCAAATAGGCGACCGGCTGCGCTTCTTCGAGCACGACACGCGCGGCGCCGTCGTCACGGAGAAAATACTGCGCCGCCTGCGCCTCTCGCGCGAGCAGATCGACACCGCCTCGGCCATCGTGCGCCACCATCTGCGCCCCGGCCATTTGGCCTCGGGCGGACCTCTCACCGAGCGCGCGGTTTACCGCTTCTTCCGCGACCTGGGCAAGGACGCCCCCGGACTGCTGATCGTCTGCTGGGGCGACCACGCCAGCTACATGCCCGAAGCCCGTCTCAAGCGTCTGCTCAAGACCGCAGTCGCCGACCCCATTCGCTCAGATTTGTCCCGCCTAAAACCAGAAGAGACGCGCAAGACCATGCGCCATCTCCAGCTCGTCTCCGAGCTTCTGCGCCGCTGGCGGGCGCTCAAGCGCGCGCCCGAGCCCGAGCGCCTTCTCGACGGCCGCGACGTGATGAAGCTGCTGAAGATCCCGCCCGGGCCCAAGGTGGGGGAATTGCTCGAGCGCGTGCGCGAGGCTCAGGCAGAAGGCGTCGTGCGCAGCCGAGAGGACGCCGTGGCCCTCATCTCGCATCTGAAGTAACTTCCACACATCGATCAGACATTAGGGGTGCCAAAAAGTTCCCTAAAAGAGACAAGTTTGGTATCCTCGACAAATGGGCGGATTTAAGGCGTTCGGCGCGGAGTTCACCGGCACCTTCGCGTTGACTTTGGCGGGCGCCGGCGCGCTGTGCCTTGACGCCGCCTCGGGCGGCCGCCTCGGCCCTCTGGGCACGGCCCTGGCCTACGCCGCCGCGGCGGTCACCGTGTTCCACTCCTTTCCGGCCGCCGTCGGACGCTTCAATCCCGCCTTGACGCTGGCCGAGCTGGCCGTGCAGCGCGTCGCCGTCCTGCGCGGAATCTTCGCCATCGCGGCCCAATTGCTGGGTGCGACCTGCGCGGGCCTGCTCCTGAGCGCCGTGCTGGCGGGAGGCCGGCCCGAACTGCTGGCATCGCCGGCCTACCTCGGCGCCTGCGAGCCCCATGGCATCGGCTATCGCGCCGCCACCCTCGTCGAAGCCGTGGCGACCTTTTTCCTGGCCTGCGCCGTTTTCGCCGCCGACCAGCGCCGCGCCCGCCGCGTGGGGCCGCTGACCATCGGCGCGGCCACGCTGTTCGGAGCGCTGTTCGCGGGCCCACTCACCGGAGGCGCGATGAACCCGGCCCGCGCCTTCGGGCCGGCGATCTCCGTGGGACACTGGTCCATGCATTACGTCTACTGGGTCGGCCCGATCGCCGGAGCGCTCATCGCCGCGCTTGCCGCCCCTTATCTCATCACTGAGGAGAACCGCCTATGATCACCGTCACGCCCTTAGCGCTCAAATCTCTGGAATCGGAAGCCCGCGACCTGGTGGTTTTCCTCTATGACGACGGCGCGATCGCCGGGGCCAAGGCTCTTGCCAATCCCGCCAAAGCGGCGCTCAACGCCAAGCTCAAAGACGAAGGATTCAAGGGCGGTCCCAAGGAGATCGCGCGCGTCGAGCTCGACGTGTTGGGCAAAAACCGGCGCGTCTTCGCGGTGGGCCTGGGCAAGAAGAAGGGCTCGACTTCCGAGAATTTCCGCCGCGCCGCCGGCGCCTTGGTCGGAGCGATCCGATCCAAGCGCGAGAAGATCGCGATCCTCTGCTCCGAGAATCCCCAAGCTATCGCCGAAGGGCTGCTGCTGGCTTCCTATAAATACGAGGAATACAAGAAAGGCGACGCCGACAAGCTGACGTCCGCGGCCCTCGTCATCCAAGACGCCGGCTCGCGCGGCGCCATCGAGAAAGCCTGCGCCAAGGCGGCGCTCTACGCCGAGGCCGTGTGCCTGGCCCGAGACCTCGTCAACCGCGCTCCCTCCGACAAGACTCCCACGAGCCTGGCCAAGCTCGCCGAGACGTTCAAGGGCTCGGGGGTCAGCGTCAAAGTCATCGACAAGGCCGAGGCGACGAAGCTGGGCATGGGCTCATTTTTGGGCGTGGCCCGCGGCTCAAGCGAACCGCCGGTGATGGTGCACATGATCTACAAGCCCAAGGGTGCCAAGAAGAAGGTGGCCGTCGTGGGCAAGGGCGTGACCTTCGACTCCGGCGGGCTGTCGCTAAAGCCCGCGCAGTCGATGGAGGAGATGAAGTGCGACATGGCGGGGGCGGCCTCGGTGATCGGGGTGTTCAAGGTCATCGCGCGGCTCAAGCCCAACGCCGAAGTGCACGGCATCTTCGCGGCCACCTACAACATGCCCGGACCCGACGCCTACAAACCCGGCGACGTGCTCACGGCCATGAACGGCAAGACCATCGAGGTCTGGAACACGGACGCGGAGGGCCGCTTGATCCTCGCCGACGCGCTGTGCCTGGCCGCCAAGCAGGAGCCGCAGGCCATCGTCGACTTGGCCACGCTCACCGGCGCGGTCGTGGTCGCGCTCGGCTCGAAGGTCGCGGGCATCATGGGCAACGACGCCAAGCTCCTCAACCAGATCAAAGCCGCGGGCGCGCGCGCCGACGAGTCTTTCTGCGAGCTGCCGCTGGTGGAAGACTACAAGGAGAGCATCAAGGGCAACATCGCCGAGCTACTCAACATTTCCAAGACGAGGGGGGAAGCCGGCTCCATCATCGGCGGTCTTTTCCTTCAGGAGTTCGTCGACGGCAAGCCCTGGGTCCACCTCGATATCGCCGGCACGGCGTTCTGGAGCGGCGACGGCCCGTACGGCCCCAAGGGCGGCACCGGCTCGCCGGTGCGCACGCTGCTCGAGTGGCTGGGATCGCTGTGAGCCGCATCAAGTCCCGTGCTCCCGTCAAAAGCGACTCGCATGAACTGTGCGTCGCGCGCATCGAGGCGCACTACCATGACATCCTAGGCGACCTAGGCGAGAACCCCAACCGCGAAGGCCTCAAGAAAACCCCGCACCGCGTGGCCAAGGCCTTGCGCGAGCTGACCAGCGGCTACCGCGTCGACGTCGACGCGATGATCAACAACGCGCTGTTCACGGAGACCTACGACGAGATGGTGCTGGTGCGCGACATCACCTTCTACTCGATGTGCGAGCATCATATGCTGCCTTTCTTCGGCCGCGCGCACGTCGCGTATCTGCCGAATAAAAAGATCATCGGGCTCTCGAAGATCCCCAAGCTCGTCGAAATCTTCGCGCGCCGCCTGCAGGTTCAGGAGCGGTTGACGCTGCAGATCGCCAACACCCTCAACGAGAAGCTCAAGCCTCGAGGCGTGGCCGTCGTCATGGAAGCCCGCCACCTATGCATGGAGATGCGAGGCGCCGAAAGCCACCTCTCGCCCACGACAACCTCGTGCATGCTCGGCATCTTTCAGAAAGACGCCCGCACCAGGAAGGAATTCCTGGACCTGCTGAAGAGCCGGCCGGTTTAAGCGATCGGTTAAACCGACTGCCCGACGAAGGCGGCGTGCACGTAGGACGCCTTGACCGCGGCAAAGCCCAGCAGTGCGGCGATGAGCAAGGCGCCGTAACTAAAGCTCATGCCCGCATGGTTGGCACCGAGCATGCCCACAAGCATCGGGGCCGAAAGGTAGGTGTTCATGCGCGAAGCCTTCATCGCGCGCATACGCACCGGGCCGGCGGCGTCGCCGGTGACTTGGCCGGAGAGAAGCTTCTTCTGCGCGGGCCAGATGATGAACCAGACGTTAAACCACATAATGGAGCCAAACAGCATGCCCCACATGATCCAGCGAGCGCGATCGGACAGGCCACCTTCCATGCCCTTCCAAAGCATGTTAGCGCCGAAACCGACCTCGGGGGTGTAAAAGTAGATCAACGCGAACATGATCAGGCCGGAGACGAACGTGGTCATTGCTCCCCAGCGAAACCACCACAGCGCGCGCGGCATCAGTTTCGGATTGACGGCTTTCTTGGTGGCGTCGTCCATGGCGCCTTGGAGGGGGATGTTGACGAAATTAAAGAAGTAGAGATGCCCGATCCAGATGATCCCCGCGAACACGTGCGTCCAGCGGAACAGGAACTCAAGCTTGTTCATCGCGTCCTCCTTAAGATGGTCAGAAACGTTGACGCAATATATCCGATTTGACGCGGCAGCGCAATCATTGTACATGTAAAAATATTAATTTACATGTAATTAGATAAAAGCGACTTGACAGAGTTCAAAGGGGCAGTTACACTGAGATCATGGTCACGACACTCAGCGAACGAGGACAGACGGCTATACCGGCCCGCATACGCAAGCGTTTCAAACTGAAAGCTCATCAGCATTTGGAGTGGGCCGAGGATGGAAAAGTGATTTACATCATCCCGGTGGCAGCGGATCCTATCGCCGCGTTTCGCGGGTCGGCCTCTAAGGGCATAACGCGAGCCCTCGTGGCCAGCCGGCGGGAAGATGCCGCCCGGCGCTGACCTCTTCGTCCTCGACACCTCCGCCCTGCTCTGTCTTAAGGAAGACGAGCCGGGCGCTTCAGAGGTGGAAGCCATCCTGCGTCGTCAAGGAAAGAAAAGGACGGTCTTCGTCAGTTTCATGTCCATCATGGAGTTCGCGTATATTCTTGAACAAGAACGAGGCCAGATGGAAGCGCGGCAAGCGGTCCTGCAGCTCAAGCAGCTTCCCATTCAAATCGTTGAAAGCGATGAACCTCTAGGACTCGCGGCGGCGAGGATCAAAGCAGGACACAAACTCTCCGTAGCCGACGCATGGATTGCCGCGACTGCGGAGCGATTGGGCGCGATCTTAGTGCATAAAGACCCGGAATTCGAATCTCTGGCCAAGGTCATTAGCCTGCAAGCCCTTCCTTGGAAAGCCGGTCGAAACTGATAGACATGCCTCCCAAGCTTCTCGCAGCTCGGATGGAACTACCAGATGCTTATGGTCGGGGCCGTTCGCGAGATGCTGCGCGCTGATGGAGGAGTCTTGGGCACCCTGCGTCAGGCGTGGCGCTAGCTGAGCGCTCGCGAAATTGTTCGTCGTGCTCGGGCTGCGGTCGGACCGGAGAGCGCCGCGATGGGCGGCGCCATGGGCCACGGCATTTGGGGCGACAACCTATGCCCGCTACCCAACGGACCTGCGGCTGCGCTCGCCAACTTTTGCCGTTTTAAAACTTGATTTTCTCGCTCTCAGGGACCACACTATCACTGTGGATATGAAAAACTCGATTCTGGCTGCGACCGTGTTGGGTATCGTCTGGTGCGCACCTCATGAGGCGTTGGCCGCCACTGAGGCACGATGCGCGGCACTCGAGGCCAGTTGCGTCTGCAGCGAGCCTCTGCAAACCACCGTGTTCAACCAGATCAACACGTATTTTTGGGACGCCGCCGATACTACGTCAGCCGACAAACAATGTCATACGATCGTGAGTGCCCCAGGTTATGAGGGCACGCTCATCACGCACGGTTCGAGGATTTGGAGTTCCTTAAACTCCGGACCGGCGTGGAACGCGCTTCCAGCCGGGCATAGGCTGCAGCGCATCCAACTCAACAACGAAGGGCCGACGGGAGGCTTCAGCCTACAGCATCTGTGGGCCACCGACCCTATCCCCACGGCAAGGCGGGCGCAAAGACTTTATCTCTATTACACGCCGAACTTCGTCTTTTCGGAGGATTACGACAATAACGTCCAGCCAGGGGTCGATTGCCAGAACAGCGGCAAGACCATCCAGCTATCGGAGCAAGGCGGGGGCATCCTCACGTTCAGCTCGGGCATGTGGCTCGTTCATGCATGGGCGTATAAATACGACGGCGTCAACTCTCACTGGGGCGGAGCCCCAACGGACCAGGCGCAGCTCGGCGCGACAGGCCAAGGATTGACGATGAATTACGGGGATTTCAAGGGAAAGTGGTGGAGATACGAAATCGTTTATCGCAATCTTCCCGGGCCCAAGACGATCGTGGAAGTCTATTTAAAGAACGTAACCGACAATACCCCGGAATTCAAAATACTCGACACGTCGCAGCCTTGGGTCTACACCGATCGCTGGGGAAACCAGACGACCTGGACGCAAAGCCAATCCGATAACCTTTCTCTCGCCCAAGGCGGATGGGATATGTTTTGGGATCTATTCAGAAACCCTCAGCCTGGCCGGGACAACTGCGCTGGGGCCTACGGCTTCACGCACTTCATGGCCGCGGCTTGGAGCACGGACGCGGGACAACGGATCGGCGCAGCTGCCGAGATCGAAGGTGGGGCGGCTGATACAAAGGCGCCGGCAAGGCCTCAAGGCCTAAAATTGCTCTAGCCGGTCTGTCGCTGGACCGCACGCCCGAGTCCGTTCCGCATTCTTAAACGGGCCGGGTGACGGGGATGGCCACAGGGATTATTGGTCGGCGCCCCTCGTCCGCCCAGCCCTTGACAAAAAGGCCTCTCAAGGCTATTCTAGTTAAGTAGCGATTTAGCTACTTATATGAAATGGGCAGAGACGCATAAAAAGCTAGCGGCCTCCGGGCTCCACGCGTTCACCGATCGGGAGTTTCAGGCGGTGACGGGCTCGACGCCCGCGTCAGCCAAGTTCCTGCTGATCCGTTACACGAAGAGCGGACTTCTGCGGCGGCTTAGGCGAGGACTGTACGCGGTCGAAAGAGAGCTGCCGTCCCAGTGGGCACTCGCCAACCGGCTTTACAGGCCGTCCTACATCTCCCTTGAGACGGCCCTGTCCCATTACCACCTGATCCCCGAGACCGTGTATTCCGTGACCTCCGTGACCACGCGAAGCACGCGCGAGTTCGACGTCATGGGAATCAGCTACGGCTATCGGACGATCAAGCGTCGCTCTTTCTGCGGTTATCGCGCGATTCAGCAAGGCGGCGAGACTGTTTTGATCGCTGAAAAAGCGAAGGCGCTCGCCGACTATCTTTATCTTGCCTACTTGAGAGGATCGCCTGTAAACAGCAGGCTCAAGCTCAAAGAAGTTCCTCGCCGCGAACTTCTGGAATACCTCGCGGTCTTCGAGCACCCTGGTCTCATGGAATGGTTCAAGAATGATCTCAAAATCTCAGATCACAGAATTCAGCACTAGCTGGCAGACCCCGGAGTTGAGCGTCGCTCGGGAATATGTCCAGCACGTCCTGCTGGACATCCTCTTTCAGCTCAAAGGCGTCGACGCCAAGATGGCCTTTAAAGGAGGCACGGCCCTGCGCCTCCTGCGCAATAGCCCGCGATTTTCTGAGGACCTCGACTTCACCGGCTGGGTCAAGCCCTACCATGTGGGAGAGTGGATCAAGCAGACCACCAAGGAAGCCTCGCGGCATGGGCTGGACTTCAAGATGGTGGAATCCAATGTGACCTCCGGCGGCTGGTTCGCGCTCATGGACACGCAGGTCTACGACTGGCCGGTGCGCATCGAGTGGAACGTCTCCCTGCGCGCCTCGGGCAAGCCGGCCCCTCATGAGACGACATTGGTGAATTCTCCGCTTTGGACATCTTACTCGGTGACGGCGCTCGACGTAGATGAAATGGTCTCGGAGAAAATCCAAGCGCTTCTCCGCCGCAAGGAACCGCGAGACTTCTACGACATTTATTTCCTGATGCGCGCTCGTCTCGGCATAAAGAAAATTATCGCATCCAAGCAAGACCTGAGGCGCGAGGCCGCCAAGCTCAACGTCAAGGACGTGGAGCGCGAGCTCAGGGAGTTCTTGCCTCGCAGTCAGGTGGCTATCGCCAAACAACTACGCGAGGCACTCACGCGCGAACTTGATCGTCTCTAGCGACCACTTTGCCTGGACCGTTCGCGCCGAGGTTGCTATAATCCTGTCACTCGATTCGATGCGAGATTAGAGCTTCCCGCATCTTTCTGAGTCGCTCTTTCAAGTCTGATTTTTTGGAAAACTCGACACAAAAGTCGACAATAAATCCGCGAAAATCGTTTTTTGGGAGCGCGGATTTTAGCGAATAGTCGTTAAAAAAACATCGTTTTCGCGGGTGTAGTTCAATGGTAGAACGAGAGCTTCCCAAGCTTTAGACGTGGGTTCGATTCCCATCACCCGCTCCATTTTCGCCTCGTGACATTTTATCTTCTCATGGCCGTCGGCCTGTGCGCCGGGTCCTCCCGAGCCCAAACGGCCCCGGCGGATCTTCCGGCAGCCGCGGCGTCGACCGTTGCCGTGGTTTCCTCGCCGACCGTCGCGGCCTCCGTCGTTGCAGCGCCCAATCTCCGCGCAGCCAAAGCCCGCTCGCTTTATTTCACCGGCGACGTGCTGGCCTCGGCCGAGGCCTTCGAGGCCGCGGTCAAGACCTCCTCCGGGGACTGGCGCGTCTGGGCCGACGGCGCCATCGCCTGGGCCGAGGCCGGACGGCCGCAGAAGGCCGTGACTTGGCACCGCCGCGCGGCCGCGCTCAACGAACGCGCCCAGACGCGCGCCTCGGTCGGCTGGGCCTTGCTGCGCGCCGCCGAACCGGAATCCGCTGCGGCTGAATTTTCTCGCGCCTTGGCCTTAAACCCCGACTCGGGCTGGGCTTTGCTCGGCGCCGGCCGCGCCAAGCTGGCGCTGGGCAAGACGCAGGAAGCCGTCGAATCCCTGCGCCTGGCGTCGCGGGCCGCGCCCGGACAATCGCTGGCCGATTACTATCTCGGCATGGCCTACGAAAGGCTCGGCGACGAGAGCGCGGCCTCCGACGCTTACAGGCGCGCGGTCGGCGCCGACTCGTACTTCCATGAGGGACGCGGAACGCTGGCTCGCGCCTACCTGCGCCAACGCCGCTACAACGAAGCCTGGAAGCAGCTAAATAGGCTCATCGAGGGCGATCCCGGCTCCAAGCTCGCGCGCGCGATGCTTGAGAAAATCCGGCCCCTGCTCACGCGTTCAGCGCAGCCGGAGCCGGTCGGCTTAGACGACGTCTCCGCCCCGCTGAATGCGACGGAACCGTGGGGCGGGAAAATGCCGACGATGCGCGTGGGCGTGTCGTCGACGGCGATGGGCAGACCGCGGCCGCGCTTATCGGCTACGATCCACGGCAACGGCCCATGGAAGGCGCTCGACCCCAAAAGCGGGAAGGTCCTGCTCTCGGCCCAGGCCGACGAGTCCTGGACCTTGCGCCTGGTCCCGGCTTCCAAGCACAAGAAAAAAAGCCGCTCTCGCCTGGAACTGCGCGCGCGCGACGGCCGCGTGGCCGCGGTGCCCGGCGACGGGATCACAATCAAGCCCGCCGATTACGCGTCCTCAGCACTCACCCTCGAAGACGACCCCGAGCACACCCCGCGCGCCTTCCGCGGCGAACTCGAGTTGACGCTGTTTAAAAATCGCCGCGGCATCATCATCGTCAACATCATCGGCCTCGAGGACTACACGCACGGCGTGGTCTCCTCCGAGATGCCCGAGCGCGCCCCTTTCGAGGCTCTCAAAGCCCAGGCCATCATCGCGCGCACCCACGCCTACTACATCAAGTCCATGACGCGGAAGCACAAGAAAGAGGGCTACGATCTGTGCGACAGCCAGCACTGCCAGGTCTACGACGGACTGCGCGCCGAGACCGAGCGCACCCGCGTCGTCGTCGCCGACACGCGCGGACGCATCGCCACTTATAAGGACAAGCCGGCGCTCATGATCTACTCGTCCCATTGCGGCGGCCGCACCCAAAGCGGCAAGGACATCGGCTGGGGGGATATCCCCTACTGGAAAAGCATCCATGATGCCGCGATAGCCGAGCCGCCGGCGGCCTCTCCGCTCGAGCTGCGGCTGTTTTTGTCCGACTGGCCAAAAGGCTTCGACACCCCGTCGAGCTACGTCTATCCCTCGCACGCGCGCTGGACCCGCGCGGTGCCGGCTAAGGATTTGGAGGAGAAGCTCAACCGGAAGTTCAAGATTGGAAAGCTCCTGGGACTGCGCGTGCTGCGCCGCGCGGCCTCGGGCCACGTCGAGTCCATGCTGGTGCTGGGCTCCAAGCGCAACCGTCGGCTCAGCGACGAGTTGGAGATCCGCAGCCTGCTGGCCGTCGGCTCGCTGCGCAGCACGCTGTTCGTCGTCGACGTCGAGTACCGCAAGGCGGACCGCGTCCTCATCCCCGAGACCTTCGTCTTCCGCGGCGGCGGCTGGGGCCACGCCGTCGGGCTGTGTCAATCCGGCGCGATGGGCCGCGCCGAGGCCGGACAGGATTATGAGACGATCGTGAAGGCCTATTTCGCGGGCGTGACGATCGGCAAGCTTGATTATTGAGTGGATTTCCTGTACTTATAAATTTAACATGGCGCAGATATACTTCCCAGGCATCGATATGACCCCTCGTTTAAACCGCGCGGCCGGACTGGCGTTTTTACTCACCGGCATGATTTTATCTTGCTCCGTCGCCCGCGCCGCCGAGCCTCCGCAGTACGTTAAAGGCAAAGTCCTGGTCAAATTCAGACAGCTGCCGACGACGATGGACACGCAGGGAGCGTTCGCGGCGAAGATGTCCGTGCTCTCGGGCGACCAGCAGAATCTCCTGTCGAAATACAAAGTCACCGGCCTTAAGCGCGTTTTCGGCGACATCCCCGCTCCGACCACGGCCAAATTCTCGCTCCAGGCGAACAGCGTCGTCGCGGTTCCCAATCTATACACGTGGTGCGTCTTGACCGTCTCTTCGTCCACCGACATCGAGGCCCTGGCCGCTCAGCTCAAGCAGGAGCCGTCGGTAGAGACCGCCGAGCCCAATTACCTCTCCCAACTCTTCGAGGTCACGCCCGACGACACGCAATTCGCCGCGCAATGGCACCATAAAAACACCGGGCAAACGGGCGGAACCTTGGGAGCCGACATCAAGAGCTCTTTCGTCTGGACCAGCACCACGGGCACTTCCGGCCTCAAGATCGCCATCCTCGACACCGGAATCAATACGGCCCACGAGGATTTGACCGCGGTCGTGATCGCGGGCACGAACACCCTCGTCGGCAGCAGCGACGTCGAGGATACGAACGGACACGGCACCCACGTCGCGGGGATCGTCGCCGCCTCCGGGAACAACGCGAAGGGCGTCGTCGGCGTGATGTGGCGGGCGTCCCTCATGCCGGTTCGCGTCTGCGATAGTTCCTGCCCAGACGACGCGATCGCCGCCGGGCTTCATTGGGCGGCCGACAACGGCGCGCGCATCATCAACCTGTCCTTGGGCGGAACGGCCAATACCGCCGTCTTAAGGGACGCCGTCGCCTATGCGGTCGGTTTGGGGGTCGTGGTGGTCGCCGCGGCCGGCAACGACGGCGATGAGACCATCAACTATCCCTGCGCCTATACCAACGTCATCTGCGTGGCGGCGACCGATCTAGACGACAAGATCGCGAGTTTTTCCACGCGCGGAAGCTGGATAACGATCGCTGCTCCCGGAAAAGACATCCTGTCCACCGTGCCGACCGGCGTCTGCGATCATTGCGCGGCCTCGGGGTACGGGACCTTGAGCGGAACGTCCATGGCCAGCCCCATGGTCGCGGGCGTGGCGGGCTTGATCTTGTCGGCCAATCCCACGTTCACCAGGGCCCAGGTCTCGAGCAAGCTCACCTCCACCGTAGACAACATCGACGCCCTCAACCCGCTGTATGTCGGCAAATTCGGCGCCGGGCGCGTCAATGCCCTGCAAGCGCTCTCGGTGCGTCCGCGCGTCCTGAGCTTCGCGTTGGCTCCCGACGCCGCCACCATCGCCAACGGGCAAACCATCAACTACACGATGACCATTTCCTCGGATTTCGCCCCGCCGGCGGTCACTGTGCGCTTGGTCAACCAATTCAACCAAGTCCTTACCTCGGGCACCGCCATCACGACGAATATCGTGGGGCAACTCAACGTCTCCGGCAGCATACAGACGGGGGCGCTGGCGACCAATTACCCGACCACGTCGCAGGTGCGACTGCGCGTGGAGCTCAACGACACGATCTACGACGTCTTCGAGTTCCAGAAGACCTGGTCGATGGGAGAGACCGCAAGCATTCCCGCCGGAGGAACGGCCGCGGTTTGGAACGGCCTGTTCGATCCCAACAAGAATCAAAAGTCCACCGTGCGGTTGACCTTGACCCAGGCCGGTCGCGTCTTGATCCGGGTCTTTAGGCGGGACGGCCGTCTCATCAAGGTCCTCGCCGACCAAGACGCCGGAACCGGCGTCCATACCTGGAGTTGGGACGGCACCAATGACACTGGCGGCGTCGCCTCCAGCGGTCTCTATCTGGTCCGGATCACGGGGCCGGGAATCGACACGCTCAAGAAGGTGCTTCTTGTCAAATAAGGGAGCGGGCTTTATCCTGGGAGCCGTCATTTTCTGCGGCACGCCCCAGCTCGCCTGGAGCCGGGGCGGCGCGGGCGCCACCAGCGCCGAGGTGCTGACCACGCAGGTCAGCGCGCGCGCGGCCGGAATGGGCGGGGCCTTTTCGGCGGTCAGCGACGACGTCAACGCCATCCACACCAACCCGGCGGGCTTGGCCTTATTGACGAACCGCCAGCTCAGCACCATGTTCCTTAAAGAGGTGCTGGACATCCGTACGGAATACCTCGCCTTCGGCGCCCCCGTGCCTGATTTTCTGAATAAACATCTGGCCATCGGGGGCAACTCCGCGGCTTACGGCGTATCCGCCCTTTTTTCCCAACTGGGAACATTGGAACTCATCGAAACGAACCCGGACGGCACTTTCGCCAGGGAAAAATCGCTCAACGTGGGGTCGGACGCCGTGCTGAGCGCGTCCTATGCCTCCATGTTCGAGAGCGACAGCACGGTCCTCGACATCAACCAGCAGCATGCCTTCGGCGGCAGCGTCCGGTACGTGAGTTCGACCCGGGCGGAGCAGTACACCGCCCAAACCGTGGCCGTCGATATCGGCTATCTCAACGTCTGGAAGAACACCGGCCTGCGCTGGTCGCTGATCGGCCAGAATTTAGGACCGGACATAAAATATAAAGAGGCCAAAGAGCCTCTGCCCCTGACCGTGACGGCAGGAGGCGCCTGGCGGAAGAATCTTCCCTACATTGGAGCTGAGCCGTTCATCCTTGCCGTGGACGGCACGTATGATCGCGAGCGCAAGAAAAGCGCGCGCATGGGCGTGGAATATTGGATGAAGGGCATGGCCGCCGCCCGAGCCGGATATCACTTAAACGGCGTATCCAACGCTTTCTCTGTCGGCGCGGGCCTCAAATTGCCCGGACTGCCGCTAGGCAAGGGCAGTTCCATTCTTTTCGACTACGGGGTCACTTTCGAGAAAAACGTCGGCACCAAGAATATCGTTTCTTTCTCGATGGCCTTTTAATATCCTCAAGGTCCATGAAACGGCGCCTGGGCGTGGATCTCGGCGCGACTTGGCTGCGCGCATGTCTCTCCGACGGGAAGAAGGCTCTCTGGACGGAGCGCGTCCCCGCGGTCTCTTGGCGACAATCGCCGATTCGTCTTCGACGAATCATTAATAAGCACGGTTTGCGCCGCGTCTCGGGCATTACCCTCGGCGGCACGCGCCTGGGCGACAAGAGCGATCGAGCGGCCCTCGCCAAAAAACTCCGGCCGCTTGCCGACAGCGTCCGCGTGCTGACGGACTACGAGCTCGCCCACCGGGCGGCGTTCGGCGCCGGTTCCGGAGTGCTGCTCGTCGCGAGCACGGGCTCGATTGCCTTCGCGCGCGGGACGGATGGAACGGCGCGGCGAGCGGGGGGGCTTGGGCCCTTGTTCGGCGATGAGGGATCGGGGTTTTGGATCGGCCGCGCGGCCGCGCGCGACGAAGTCTTGCGTAGGGCGCTGCGCCTAAGCGATCCCCTCGATCTGGCCCACGCCTGCGATCCCGTGCGCGCCGCCGCGGCACTCGCACCTCGAGTCCTGCGCTCGCGCCTGCCGCGCGCCCGGCGTCTTCGCGAAGACGCCGCCGATCATCTGGCCGCGCTCGCCGCCCAAGCCGTGCGCGGACTGCGGATGCCTAAGCCCGTGCCGTTGGCGCTTCATGGCAGTCTCTTCAAGAACGCCGATCTGAAGACTATGGTCCTGCGCCGCCTCGGACGCGTCGTCTTGGTCGCGCCCCTCGTCAGCGCGGAACGCGCCGCCGCCGGCCTCTAGGCCCGGGTCTTTTTGTAGAATCAGGGCATGAACATCGCCCTCGGCTGCGACCACGCCGGCTTCCCGCTCAAGAAACTCATGCACGCTTGGCTCGAGAAAAAAGGACATCGCGTCCTCGACCTCGGCGTGGCCACCGACGCCGTTCCCGCCGACTATCCCGATTACGCCCGCGCCGTGGCCGAGGCCGTCGTCGCCGGAAAAGCCGAGCGCGGCATCGTCGTCTGCGGCTCCGGCGTCGGCGCCACCGTCGCCGCCAACAAAGTCCCCGGCGTGCGCGCGGGGATGTGCCACGACACGTTCTCGGCGCGGCAAGGCGTGGAAGACGACGACGTCAACGTCCTGTGCCTGGGCGGACGGGTCATCGGCTCGGAGCTCGCCTACGAAGTCGCCGCCGCCTGGCTCAACGCCAAATTTTCCGGTCTCGAACGCCACGAGCGCCGCAAGGACAAAGTCGCCGCCATCGAGCGCACGTACTCAAAGGAGGCCGTCAAATGACCCACAAAAATCCCCTGCGCGACCTGCACCGCTTCGGAGTCTCCGTCTGGTACGACTACGTCTCGCGCGGACTGATCGGCTCGGGCGAACTCGCCCGCCTCATTAAGGAAGACGGCGTGCGCGGCGTGACCTCGAACCCGACCATCTTCGAGAAGGCCATCGGGGGCTCCTCCGATTACGACGACTCGATCCGTCTTCACGCGCGGCCCGGCATGACGCCGACCGATCTGTTCGAAAAACTGGCCGTCGCCGACATCCAAGCCGCCTGCGATCTGTTCCTCCCGCTGTATGTAGAGAGCAAGGCCGGCGACGGCTTCGTCAGCCTTGAAGTGGCACCCGCTCTCGCGCGCGACGCCGCCGGCACCGTCGCCGACGGCAAGCGGCTGTGGGCCGCCGTCGCGCGGCCGAACTTGATGATCAAGGTTCCGGGCACGATTCAGGGCCTGCGCGCCTTCGAGGACCTGACCGCCGATGGCATCTCGGTCAACGTCACGCTGCTGTTCTCGCTGGAGCGCTACATGGAAGTGGCCGAGTCCTATCTCAAGGGCCTCGAACGCCGCGCCGCCGCGGGCAAGGACCTCTCGAAGGTGGCCTCGGTGGCCAGCTTCTTCGTCTCGCGGGTGGACTCCTCCATCGACGCCGTTCTCGAAAAGCGGCCCGAAGCCGAGGCCAAAGCCTTGATGGGCAAGGCGGCCATAGCCAACGCCAAGCTCGCTTATCAGCACGGCAAAAAGATATTCAACTCGCCTCGCTTCGTCGCGCTCAAGGCTAAGGGCGCCCTGCCCCAACGGCTGCTGTGGGCGTCGACGGGAACAAAGAACCCCTCGTACAAGGACACTCTCTACGTCGAGGAACTCATCGGTCCCGACACCGTCAACACCATGCCTCCCGCGACGGTGGACGCCTATCGCGATCACGGCGCTGGACGGCCCAGCATCGAGGAGGCCTTAGACGAGGCCCGCGCGCAGTGGGACGCGCTTGCGCGCTTCGGCGTCGATCGCGCGGCGATCTTGGCCAAGCTCGAGGAAGAAGGCCTGGCTTCTTTTGCCAAGTCTTTCGAGACGCTGATGGGCAAGCTCGCCGCCAAGCGCGCCTTGCTCGAGGCCGAGAACGCCGCGGTGGACGCGGGATTGGCCGAGCTCGAGTCCGGACGTTTCTCGGAGAGACTCTGGAGCAAGGACCCCTCGTTGTGGAAGAACGATAAGGAAAGCCAGAAGCTCATCCGCCACGCGCTGGGCTGGCTCGACGCGCCGCTCTTGTCGGCCGCGGGCCTGGGGCCGGCGCGCGCGTTCGCCGACGAGGCGGCCGCCGACGGCTTTCGCTGCGCCGTCGTCCTGGGCATGGGCGGCTCGAGCCTGTGCGTCGAGGTTTTGCGCTCCGTGTTCGGATCCGCGCCCGCACGCCTGGAACTGCTCACGCTCGACTCCACTCATCCGGAAGCCGTGGCCGCTCTTGAAAAACGCCTCGACCTCGACAAGACGCTGTTCATCGTCGCCAGCAAGTCGGGCTCCACGGTCGAGCCCAACGCCTTCTTCGATTATTTCTGGAACGCCTGCGCGAAACGTCCGGGCGGCAAGCCCGGCCGGCAGTTCGTCGCGATCACCGACCAGGGGACCTCGCTCGAGAAGCTCTCGCGCGAGCGGGGCTTCCGCAAGACCTTCCTCAATCCCTCGGACGTGGGAGGGCGCTTCTCGGCGCTGACCTTATTCGGCCTGGTGCCCGCGACTCTGGCCGGAATCGACGCGGGGGAATTGCTCTCTCGCGCGCGCAAAGCTGCCGCGGCCTTCTCTGCGCAGACGCCCACGCGCGAGAACGCGGCCCTGCGGCTGGGGGCCTTCATCGGCCGCCACGCACGCGACGGCCAGGACAAGATGACCGTAATCTTGCCGCCCGCGCTGGAGACATTCGGGCTTTGGATCGAGCAGCTGGTGGCCGAGTCCACCGGCAAAGAAGGCCGCGGCGTCCTGCCCGTGACCGGGGAGTCCTTGGGAGCGCCCTCGACGTACGGCCGCGACCGCGCCTTCGTGCGTCTGGCGATCAAGGGCCACGCCGATCCCGTCGTCGAGGCCGCGCTGACCGCGCTCGAGCAGGCCGGGCATCCCGTCCTGCGGCTGGACATGAGCGACGCCCTCGATCTCGGCGCGCAGTTCCTTCTTTGGGAAATCGCGACCGCGGCCGCGGGATTCCTGCTCAAGGTCAATCCTTTCGACCAGCCCGACGTGCAGACGGCCAAAGACAAGACCAAGGAAGTCTTGAACGCCAAAAGCGCGGTGCTGGAAAAAGCCAGCCTGCGCGCGGGAGGACTAGCCGCCTTCTGCGACGGAGGATTGGTCGCCGCTCTCCAGGCCGACGCCGGCCAGGACCGGCCGCTGCGCGAGGTGCTGGGCGCGCATCTAGCGCGCGTCAAGCCCGGGGACTATGTCTCGGTGCTCGCCTTCTTGGCCGAGACCGATGAAAGCCGCCGCCTGCTCGAGGACGTGCGCGCGCTCATGCGCGCGCGCACGACCGCGCCGGTCACGGTCTCCTGGGGCCCGCGGTACCTGCACTCCACCGGCCAGCTCCACAAAGGAGGCCCCTCCAAAGGCGTCTTCTTGGTCTTGGGGCAAATCGAGACGGTCAAAAGCCCCGTGCCCGGCAAGCCCTTCACCTTCGGAGAGCTCTGCCGCGCCCAAGCGCGAGGCGACGCCGCGGCCATGCTGGGCGCCGGCCGCCGTCTGCTGCGCCTTGAGCTCGGCGCCTCGGCGGCCGAGGGCTTGCGGGCGTTGGCCAACGCACTGTCCGACGCGAAGGCGGCGGCCCGGTGAAGAAGCTCTCGGCCAAGGGGCTACGCGCCATGGCGGCGAAGGCGCGCCTGGTGCTCACCGACATCGACGGCGTGCTCACGACCGGCACCATCTACCATCTCGTCGACACCGCCGGGGAACTCGTCGAATTCAAGGGCATACACGCCCAGGATTCGATCGCGATGGCGTGGCTGGCCGAGTCCGGGCTGACCACGGGCGTCATCAGCGGGCGCGTTTCCAAAGGCACGGAAGCACGTCTTCATATCCTCAAGGTCAAGCACATCTATCAGCACCGGCTCGACAAGGCCGCCGTGCTGGCCGAGATCCTGGCCGCCGAAAGACTGACCCCCGATCAAGTCGTCTACATGGGCGACGACATCCCCGATCTCGCCGTGATGAGCCGCGTCGGCCTGGCCGTAGCACCCGCCAACGCGCGGCCCGAAGTCGCCGCCGCCGCGCATTGGATCACGAAGGCCCGCGGGGGGGACGGCGCGTTTCGTGAATTGACGGAAGTCATTCTCAAAAGCCAGGGCCTGTGGGAACCGATCATCGCCCGGTATCGCTAATGCGTTGACGCGGCCCCCAGACCAAGGTAGAATCGGGAAGCAAGACCATGATCGATCTATTCGGCTTAGGAAAACACAAAGCTTCTGAGGAGCCGGCTCCGGAGGCGGACATTCCGGAACCGACAGCCGCCCCGCGCGGTTCGCATAAGCTCTGGGCTTTTCTGCTCGTCCTTGATGCGGTCTTCGTGATCGTCTTCGCCGGAGCTTTGGCCGCCAAGATTTACCAGTATTGGAGCGCTCCGGCCGCGCCTCTGGTCACGGCCACTCGCCGCCGCCCGGTCAAGGAGCCGCCAAAAGCAGTCGAAGCGCCGGCCGCGTCGACTGCCGCCGCCGCGCCCGCCATTGTCGCCGCGCCGCCCAAAGCGCCTGAACCTACTCCCGCCGCTGCCGCCAAACCGGTCTCCGCCGTCCATGTCTCGGCCGACGCGCCGCGCCCTCCGAAGCCTTCGATACTCGTCGACGCGCCCAAGCACCGAGGAATACCCTCTCTTGCCGACGCCGCCGGAAAGACCTCTGCCGCCGCCGCGGCGCCGGTGGCGGAACCGAAAGCCGCTCCGGCTCCGGCAGCCCCCGGAGGCAAGGTCAAGGCCCTGCCCGCAGAGTTCAAGATCCACGCGCCAAAGGCGAAGGCCGTAAACCTCGTCGGTGCCTTCATCGTGCGCGGCGGCCGCAAAGAGATGGTACGCCAGGAAGACGGCAACTGGACGATCACTTTGTACCTCAACCCCGGCCAATACCGCTACTTCTTCTCGGTCGACAAGAAGAAGATGCTCGACCCCGAGAATCCCAACACGGAAAAAGGCGCTTCCGTGATGTCCGTTCCTTAAATCCACTTCGGTGCCATGCGGACATTCATGTTGGCGGCGTTGCTGATGTCTCCGCGCGTCTCTCAAAGCGCCCAGCCGTCATTCGACAAGATCTTCGAGGGGAAAGACGGGTGCTTCGTTCTTTACGACTTGAAGTCGAACGGGAACAAAGAGTTCTTGTTCGCGACAAACTTCAAAGGGACATCCGAAAAGCCCGCCGGATTCACGGCGAGAGAACTCACCAAGCAGATTCTGACGGAAGCCGGCCTATTTAGATGGCGTCCCCAGGCTGGATAACCTTTACACATCCCTGTGCTGAATAAGGTATTCTAGCACCTTACTCAGCACAGGGGTATGCCCAGACTCTCCCGCGGCTCCATCGTCCATCTTCAAGCGATCAATGAGGTGATCGTCTTTGTCTCGCGTGCCCCAAAAGCGGCAACGCATTCGGCCAGCTTTTACTTGCGGGCTCTTCGCGGGAAAATGAGAATGAGCCAAGCCCAGCTCGCGATCAGGAGCCGGGTCGATCAAAGCCATATCGCACGTATCGAACTAGGAAAAGTCGAGGCCGACCTAGCGACGTTAAGACGCCTGTTCGACGCTCTTTATTGTGATCTGATCGTCATCCCAAAACCGCGACAGCAGCTTGGCGACGCCATAGCGGAACGCAACGCGGAGGCCCGTAGGCCGGGGCACCGGCACACGAACATCTGGAAAGGCGATCCAACGACGAGAAATAGACGGGATTTCCTGCCTTGATTTTGTAACAGGCTCCCGTTACACTAACCCGGAGAGCCACCGTGGACCCAAACGACCCGCAACCCTTGCCGCCGCGGCCCGTGCCGCCGGTTCCGCCGCAGCCGGAACTGATGACGCCGCAGCAGCGCCCGGCGGGGGCGCCCATGATGGACTATCTGCAGCGCCGCCTTGAGTCGGTCGAGCGCGAGCTGCTCCTGGAACGCGAACGCGCCAACTCCGCCTCGGCCCTCCTCAAGCAGCAGGAGGCTTTGAAGTCGGAGGTCGAAAACCATCTCAAGAGCATGACCGAGCAGCTGCGGCGCGAGAAGGCGGAAAAAGAGGGGGAGGCGGAAAAATCCCACGCGCGCGGACGGGTCGAGGCCCTGGAGTTGCGCCTCGATGAGATGACCTCGACTTTCGCCCAATTGCTGAAGGAAGCCGTCGCCTCCCGCCAAGCCCCCGCCGCCGCGGCGGCGGCCGGCGACATCGGCGCGGAGATGGCGGTCTTTCGCCGCACGATCAAGGACGTCGCCGCCCTGCTGCCCGAGATGCGCGGGCTGGCCGCGCGCATCCCCGAAAGCGAGCAACGCTACGAGGAACTGGTCGCTCGCCGTCTCGACGACTTCGCCGCGAGGCTGCAGGCCAACCTCTCGGACTGGGAGCGCCGCCACGACGTGGAGCGGCGCAAGCAGGACGACCGCCTTCAGGCCTTGGTCGACGAGCGCTCCGCCTTCGCCCGGATGTGGGAGGAACAGGGCCAGTCTCTGCGCCAGGAGTTTCTCAAGGAGCGCATCGCCCGCGAGGTCGCGGTCTCAGCACAGATCGCCGAGCTCGCCAAACGCATCGACACGTCCGCGAAAAGCCAGGACGAGAGCGCCGCGGGTTCCAGCGAGATCCGCGAGAAGCTCGACACAATCACGCGCACGCTGGCCGCGACGCCGAAGGCCAAGGATGAGATCATCCTCGAGCTCGAACAGGAGAAAGCCGATCTCATGCGTTCGATGCGCGAGCGGCATGAGCAGCTGCGCGCCACGCTCGAGGAGCGGCGGAAGATCGAGATGACCATGGGCGACAGCCTGCTTCAGCTCGCCGCCGACCTTGAAAAAGAGCGCGATAAGACGCGCGCCGCCGAGAGCCGCGCCGCCGACGTCAAAGGCGACATCGAGGCGCTGGCCCATCGCTACGCCGATCTGGAGCGGACGTGCTCTGAGCGCGACGCGCGCGCGCTGTCGCTCGGCGCTGAGCGCGACGAGCTGACCCGCGCCTTAGTCGCTGAATCCGAAAAGTTCCAAGCCGCGCTCGCCGACCGGACCGCGTCCGACGAACGCTGGAACCTGCGCCTGCTCGAGCTCCAAACCAAGCTCGAGGCGGAGACCGCCCGCGCCGGACAAGAGGCCTCCATCTCCGGAGATCTGCGCGCCAAGATCGCCACGCTCTCCGAGCACATGACGCGCGCGCTCCAGGAGCGCGACGCCGTCGTCGCCCGATTCGCCGAGTGGGAACGCGAGCGCCAGCGCCTGCTTGGCGTCATCAAGCAGAAGGACAACATGGTCTCCATGCTGTCCTCGGCCTTTAAAGGCACCCTGAAGAAACCCTGATATCGTAGAATGGCGGCGTGAAAGCCGTCGTTCTCAAGGCGTTCGGCGGGGCCGACAACCTCGAGCTCACGACCCTTCCCGACCCGGTCCCGGGTCCCGGCGAGGTCCTTCTGCGCGTGCGCGCCTGCGCCCTCAACCACCTCGACATTTGGATCCGCAACGGGTTGCCCGGCTCCAAGGTCGCCGTGCCGCATGTGCTCGGCTCCGACGTCGCCGGCGAAGTCGAGGCTCTCGGTCCAGGCGCGAAGGCAGTCAAGATCGGCGACCGCGTCGCGGCGTATCCGGGCCGGGTCTGCGGGGCCTGCGCGGCCTGCAAAGACGGGCGCGCCTCCGACTGCCCGGACTTCGGCATCATCGGCGCCTATGGCGGCACTCAAGGCGGCTACGCCGAGAAGCTCGCCGTTGCCGCCGAGCACCTGCTGCCCGTTCCCAAAAATATGTCCTTTACCGACGCGGCGTCCTTGCCCCTGACCGCGCTCACCTCCTGGCACATGCTCGCGACTTTGGCCGAGCTGAAGGCGGGGGAGACCGTCGTGATCGTCGGCGCCGGCGCCGGCGTGGCGGTCGCCGCGATCCAGATCGCCAAGGCCCGGGGCGCGCGCGTGATCGCCGCGTCGACCGACGCCGCCAAGCTCGAGCGCGCTAAAACGCTCGGCGCCGACGACGTCGTCCGCCGACCGCCCGAGGATCTCTCGCGCGCGGTGCGCAAGCTCACCGGTGGAGCCATGGCCGACTGCGTTTTCGAGCATGTCGGGCCCGCGCTGTTTATGGACGCGCTCAAATGCCTGCGCCCCTCTGGGCGGCTGATCACGTGCGGCGCGACGTCGGGACCGACAGTCGAGCTGGACCTGCGCTACGTATTCAGCCGTCAACTGCGGATTTTCGGCGCGCGCATGGGCAGCTTGGCGGAGATGCGCGCCGTCTGGTCGCTCGTCACAGACGGCCGCCTCAAGCCCGTCGTAGACAAAACTTTTCCTCTCGCCGAAGCTCGTCAGGCGCAGGAACGCCTGGAGTCGCGCGGACAGTTCGGCAAAGTCGTGGTCTCGATCCAATGAGCAAGGCCACAAGCGCGCACGCCGTCCCCCTATGGCTTGTCGCGGCGGCTCTGGCCCTGCCCCTGCTGGGCTTGCCCGCGCCGCTCATCGAAGTCGACGACGCACGCTATGCCGAAGTCCCGCGCGCGATGGCGGCCTCGGGCGACTGGATACTGCCTAGCCTCAACGCCATGCCGTACGTGGAAAAGCCTCCGCTGTGGTACTGGCTTGGCGCGGCCTCGATTCGAACCTTCGGCGTCAGCGAATGGGCCGCGCGTCTGCCTTTGCTGCTGATGGCCCTACTGGGCGCGGCCGGCGTGTTCTGGCTGGGCTCCTGGCTGTATACGCCGCGCGTGGGGCGTACGGCGGCCTTGGCCTTGTCGACGACGGGCCTATGGCTGTTCCTGTCCCACAACATCACCCTCGATCTGCCCGTTAGCGTGTTCCTGCTCTGGACGACGGCTCTCATCCTGCGCGTGTTGGAAAAACCCGAGGACGCGGGATGGGCCGCGCCGGCGGCTTGGATCGCGGCGGCTCTCGCCTTCTTGAGCAAAGGGCTTATCTCCGTGCTCTTTCCTGTCTTGTGGACGGCGGGCCTCGCCGTTATTTTTCCAAAATGGCGTCGAAGCGCCCGGCGACTGTTCTCGCCGCTGGGCATGGCTTTGGCGGTTCTCATCGCCGCGCCCTGGTTCTACGCGGTGCATCTGCGACGGCCAGACTTCCTGCGAACATTTTTTTACGAGCAGCATTTTCAGCGCTACCTGACCCCGAACTTCGGCCGCGACGCGACGCGGTGGTATTTCTTCGTGGTATTTCCGGTCGGCCTGCTGCCCTGGACGGCTCCTTTCCTGTCGGGCTTCGGGCGCGTCCTGAGCCGGCCGCTGGCCGAGCCGCGCGCGACCGCGCTCGCGGCCTGGGTCGTCGGCATCATCGCGTTTTTTACCACCTCGCGCTCCAAGCTGCCGACCTATATCTTGCCCGTGATGCCGCACGCCTGCCTGCTTGCGGCCGCCGCTCTGGACGAAGGCTGGGAGCAGTGGGCCAAGAACGCAAGCCGCGCTTTAGGCGCCGTCCTGGTGATGGCCGCGATCGCCGCCGTGCTCCTGTCTCCGGAACGGCTTTTCGAGATCCCGAACGATTTAATCGCCGTCGCCGTCGCTTTCCTGTTGGCGCTCGGAGCCGCGCAGGTCTACGCCCCCTGGTCCAGTCGCCCGGCCCTGGTTATCGGCCTCGGCGGGGTTCTGGGAGGAATGCTGGCCTTTGTCGGCCTCTCCATCGCCTCGCCGTCGATCAGCGCCAAGGACTTGGCGTTGACCGTGCGCGAGATCGCCCGTCCCGCGGACCAAGTCTGGACTTACGACAGCTACCTGCACGGTCTTCCTTTCTACACGGACAGGCGGGTCGACAAGTTGGTCAACTTCATCGGCGAGTTCCACTACGCCAAACGCGAAGCCCTGCACGCCGATCGTTTCGGCGACGACAACGCCATCATGTCCCTGCCGCGAAAGGGGGGGCGGACCTTCGTCGCGATGAAAACCCGCATCCGCCCTCACTTCGAGACGCTCCCCGCCAAAGGCTCCATCACGCGCTGGCGCGAGTTTGGTCCTTGGTCCCTCGCCGAAATCCGCTCCCGCTAAGGTCCCGCTCGAACCACGCTGGTACGATGACGGTCGCGGGCGGCGGCGCGGATGCGCCAGCCGCGGTTGCCCGCTTCCATTATAAAAGGCGAGGGCATGAAAATGTCCGCCATCGCGGCCGAAAACACCTCTCGATCGCCGCTGACTTCGGAGAGCTGCTCGATGGAGGTCGCGTAAGTCCCGTTCTTTTCCTTGTATAGCTCCTGGACTCGCGCGATCACCGCCAATCCTTCCTCCGCCTTGGCCACGGCGAAACGGTCGCGCGGAGTGGGCAGGGCCCAGCCGGCGTAAACCTGATATCCGAACAGCGCGACGGCGGCGAACGCGGCGGCCAGAAACAACAGCGCGCCTTCGGCCGCGGTTTTTCGATACCGCTCCACGACCACGGTCCCGGACAGATAGTCATGCAAGGCGCGGTTTTCGCGATTAAATAAAGCGACGAGAAAACCGAAGTTGCCCAATGGCGTGCCGACCAGCCAAGCCAGCGCGCGAATGAGGCTGCGCGTAAAATCCGGCTCTCCGCCGTCACGCGCGACCAGGCGCAGGCCCATCAAGCGCTTGCCGATGGTGCCGCCGCTGACGTTGCCGAACAACTGATAGGCGAACAAAAGGGTGGCCCAAGACGCGCCGACGAGGGCAAGAAGCTCAGGCGTGGGAACCTTAGCCAACGGCCCTAAAAGGACCCAGACGGTCGCCGTGGTCCCGGCCGCGAAAGGCACGACGTCCAGCAAATAAGCCACAAAGCGGTCGCTGAAACGCGCCGCGCGCAGGTCCATGGCCGATGTCTCCACGCCTCAAGTATAGGTCCTTTGCCGTGCTCTTTCTAGGGCTAAAGTCTCAGATGGATTCGGCTCCATCCTCTTATAATAACGCCATGATGAGAACCACACGCCTGCTGACGCGCTCCATCGCCTCTTTCCTCGCTCTGGCTCTTCTTCACGCCAGCTTCTCGCCTCAGGCATGGGCCCAGGTCTCTCTCATACGCCTCGGACAGGCGCCCGTCGGAAATTCCGCGCCGATAGTCCCGACCGGCGACTCCCGCTCCGTTGGCGCCGTCTCCCAACAATTTCTCTCGCTGCCGACCGCCGGACTGACCGCGCCGCAAGCTGTGCCGATGGCCGCGCCCACCGGCGCGCCCGTGCCCGCAGTCACGCCCGTGCCCACCGTCGCGGCCGCGGCGTTGGCGTCGGACCCTGCCTCCAGCCCCGCCGCTCAAGTCGCCCCTAAGACGAAGGAGGGGAAAACCAATTTCAAGTCCGGCCGGTTCACCGCCCGCGTCGCGGCCAAGGCCGGCGCCATCGTCGATGGCGTCAAATCTTTCTTCACCGATAAGTCTCCCGAAGCCGTTGCGGACGCCCCGGCCACCGAGGCTGCGCCGGCCTCCGTCCATGTCTCCGATCTCAAACCCGCGGCCACGGCCGCCGTCCGCAGCGACAAGACGAAGGCTCCTCCAGTTCCCGACGCCTCCGCCACCGCTTCCGCCACGGCCAAGAGCTCGATCCGCTGGTTCCTGACTGGCTTCCTGTTCACGCAGGTCGGCATCGAGATCCTGGGATTGGCGATGCCGCTGTTGATGAGCGCTAAGTTCGGAGGCTTGTCGGCGCTGGCTCAGATCGCGGTGTACACGAGCGTGGCCGGCATCGCGGGCCGATTCCTGGGCGGATGGATCGCCAATAAATTCGGGCCCAAATGGACCGTCATAGGTGCCACCGTCCTGCGCGTGCTGTCGATCGGAGCGATGGTCGTTTTTCTCCTGGGTCCGACCGCGCCGTTTATCGCCGCGGTCGCGCCCCTGGCCAAGCTCGCAGTCCTGCTCAACACGTACTCCATGATGAGCGTGATGATCGCCTTCAACTCTTTCAACGGCTTCGTGGCCGGCGTCGCGATGACGGCGCAGCAGTCGATCGCGCCCACGATCCTCGGCACCGACCGCGGCACGCTCGAGCGCTTCACCTCGATGCAGCATTGGCTCAGCGAGATCATCGGCGTCAGCGGCCCCAAGGCGGGCAGCATGATCATACAGAGCTTCGGCTTCGTGACGGCCATATTGGTTTACCCGGTCATGCTCTCGATCGCCGTGGGATTGTACGCTTTCGGCATCCGCATGCCCGACGCCGCCGCCCCGAAGAAGGACGAGTCAAAACCGGGCTTCTTCTCCAAATTGATCGGCCGTATACTGACCCCGATCCGCCGCGCCCTGGCTCCGGCGATGAGCAAGGCGGGCGCTCTCTTCAAGCGCGTCGCGGCCTTCATCGACGGCCTCGTGCTGAAGGCCTATCTCGGTCGTTGGATCAAGGAGCTGGGCGGCAACGGCAAGCTCACCGACGCCCACGAACAAGAGCTGCTGACGCGCTCGACCTTGGGCTGGATGATGGCCGCCATGTTCTCTCTGACCGCCTTCCTGACCTTGCTGCTGCCCACCGCGATCCCAGCTTACGTCGCGATGGTCGTTTTCGGCGTAGCCCAAGTCATCGCCTCGCAAAAACTATACTCGCTGATCCTCAGCCGCACCAAAGACAAGGCCGAGTCGGTCAAGGCCAACGCCATCGTCGGCGCGGGCTTCGGAGTCGTCGCGACGCTGGCGATCATGGCGGCGGGCAAGCTGTTCGGCGCCGCGGCCACCTTGTCCTCGTTCGTCACCCTGAACATAGCGATGGTTCCGCTGGCCGTCGCGGTTTTCTTCCTGCACCGCATGATCAAGCGCACCAGCGAAGCCGGCTCGCCCGAGCCGTCGCCGCGGCCGACCAGCGGGTTCGGATTGGTCTTCAAGGACCCGATGATGCGCTGGGCCTTCCTGGCCTACGTCGCGCTCAGCGTCATGAACCCGCTGCTGTACGGGATCGTCTCGCAAGCTTTCGGCACGTTCCTCCTGGGCGGAACCGGCGAGGCGGCGGCGGCAGCGGCTTCAGCCATCTCCTCGTGGATCACCGCGCTGTATAGCTTCGGCGGCCTGCTCGGCGCTCTGTACATGTGGCGCGAGTCGACGCTGATCTCCAACGCGAAGAAGCCCGCTCCCACCCAGCACAAGCAGTAGGCAATCTAGTAGGTCTTTCGCCCTAGATCGTCCTAGGACCAGTGGCCCTGCCGTTGCTCGGCCTTTGCCGACATCCTCCCTGAACGTTGACGCATCCCTCGGAGGTGTCCATGCGCTCGATGCTCCTCGCCGTCCTGACCTTCGCACTTCCCGCCGCCGCCGCGCCCCCAAATACCTGCTCCACACCGGAAGACACCGTCGAAATCGTCAACCTCGGTCCCGTGTTCTCAATGGCCGCCGCCCCGGCACCCGCCGCGGTAAGCACAGCCAACGCCGCCAGACTCGACGTCATCGCCAACCTAGGACAGAGAATCTGGAAGGTCGTCGTCGACAATAAGCCGGTAGTCGACGCCAAGACACAGTATGCGACGGCTCTTCCCATGGGTGTGACGGATTGGTCGGCGATGGAAGGCTGGCAGCCGACGGTCGCAACCGTGTACGAGCTGAAGGTTAAAAACGCCTTCTGTGCTACCGTCGTCGACCTCCAGTATCAAGTCCTGCGCACCGCCGGAGGAAGCTATAAAGGCGCAGGCAAGTATCTGACGGCGGTCACCATCCAGCCGATGTTTCTGGAGGTCGCCTGGGGCTACCACGTCTCGGTGGAGGCCTCGGTCCCGGACTCCAGCATCGTCAACGTCGGCACGCTCGATAAGCCCGTCGCGGCGATGACGGCCGAGCTCGCTTGGCGCGTCTCGACGCCGATCAAGGACATACAGGGCAAGAGCCTCTACTATATGCAGGGCGACGGCGTTTATCGGGAGATCGGAGGGCCTTGACCAAGATTGCGAAGATGCTGAAGGAAACGCTACCATTGGGCCGTGAAGGTCCATAAGATCAAGCAATTCAGCGTCTTTCTGCCGAACAAGCCCGGGGCTCTCAGCCGCCTGGGGGCGTTGTTCGCCGAAAAAGGGATCAACATCCTGGGCATCGCCTCCGAGGTCCGCGACGACTCCGGCTTGGTGAGGATCGCCCTGGAAAACGACGCCGAAGTCTCGGGAATTCTGTCTCAGGCCGGGTTTTCAAGCGTGGAGACCCACATCTTGTCGGTGGAAGTCGACGACAAGCCCGGGGAGCTTCTTCGCGTGACCGCCGCGCTCGCCGAAGGGAAGATCAACATCACGACGGTGTACGGCACGTCCGTGACGGGAGCCAAGGCTTCGCGCATACTGATCGCCGCGCAAAACATCGACAAAGCGCTCTCCCTTCTGGAAGGACTCGCCGCGGGAACCGCGACCACCGCTTAGCGCCCCATGTGCCGCCTCTTTGCCTCGGTCGCTCCCAACGCCTCCTCAGCCCGCGACCTGCTCGTGGACTCGCGATTTTCCTTATTACGTCAGGCCGACGCCGATCCTAAAAATCCGCAGAAGGACGGCTGGGGCCTGGCCTGGTTCGACGCCGGCGGCCAGGCCCGCGTGACCAAGAGCGGACGTCCCGCGGCGGAGGATCGCGCGCACTTTTCCGCGGCCGCCGACACGGCCCGCTCCCGGATCGTTTTAGGCCACATCCGCGCGGCCTCCAACCCGAATCTCGACGACGCGCACGCGCACCCTTTTTCCGACGAGGGGTGGGTCTTCGCCCACAACGGCACGCTGACGATTTGGAAGGAAGTCGCCCAGGCCTTAGGGCCGCGCCGAGCGCGCCTGAAGACCAGCAGCGACAGCGAGGTCTATTTCCAGCAATTCCTCAAGCATCTGGAGCTGGAAAAAGATCCCTCGCGCGCGTTCGAGGCCTGCATCGCGGAGAATTGGCGGCTGTGGCAGTCTTGCAAGGAGCTCTATCCCAAAGCCGCCACGCCCTACACCAGCATCAACGCGATCGCCTCGGACGGCAAAGGCATGCACGCGCTGTGCCATGCCTCGCGCGCGGGAATGAGCACTGCCGGAGTCTGCCATCCAGACCAGCCCTGGTCGGTCATGAGCTTTTCGACCCGCGACGGCCGGTTTATCCTCGCCAGCGAGGGAGTCGACGGGGGAGAGTGGACGCGACTGTCTCCTCCCGAGACTATCTCGGCCGTTCCCGCCGCGTCGAACGTCGTCGTAACGCGCCGTCGTTTGTCCCTGTCCACTCCGTCGGGCCCCGTTCCGGAGGCATCCCGCCTATGAAACACAGCGTCTTTGCCGTCGCTTTTGTCGTGGCCGCGTACATGGCTTGGCAGCAGTATAAGCCGCAGCAGGAGATAGCGCCGCCGCCGCTGCCGCCGCCCGCCATCCTCTCCGAACCCGCGCCCGTCATCAACGAAGCCGAGCAAGCAAAGATCATCAAAGCGACCGAGGACCAGGACCCCGGCGTGAGGTGGGAATCGGTGATCCTCCTCGACAAAATGAAGTCGCCGCAGGCGATGCCGATCATGCTGCATATGCTCGAGAAAGACTTCGACGTGCCGCTGCGCACCAAGATCGTCGAGCTGCTCGGCAACCGCAACTCGCCGGAAGTCATCGCGGCCTTGGTCGGCGCCTTGAAGGATACGGAGCCCGAGGTGCGCATCGCCGCGATACGCTCCATCGAGAAGATCGGCGATTATTCCGTGGCGTCGGTCCTCGCCTCCGGACCGATCCGCGACCAGGAGGAGTCGGTGCGACTGCAGGCGCTGCGGACTCTCAACGCGCTGCAGGACAAGAAGCAAGCCGACATCGAGGCGGCGCGGCAAAGCTACGAGCAGACCAAACAGCAGGCCGCTTTGGAAGCCGCCAAGAAGAGGTAGCATGCATCGGCTCTTGATGCTTTTTGTCTTCATCGGCGCAGGGGCCTTTCTTATTTGGGACCGAATGAACCCGGAACGCGGGGACTTAGCACCCCCGCCGCCGCCGGCGATCTCCCAGCAGGCGCCGGCGCCCGTTTTTTCCGAGACCGAGATCAAGACAGTGCGGGCGTCGCTTCAGGACGCGGACCCGATGGTGCGCTGGGCCGCCATCGAGCTCCTGTTCAACATCCGCGATCCCCAAATCGGTCCGATCCTCGAGCGTTTGCTCTCCGAGGATCCCGATCCCGAGGTCCGGTTAAAAATCGTCGCCCTGTTCAAAGGCCATGAGGAACTGTCCCGTCTCGGCGCTCTCGTGCGCGGCCTCAGCGACATCGACAAAAGCGTGCGTCTGGCCTCGCTGCAGGCGCTGGGCGATATCGGCGATCCGTCGGTGACCACATGGGTGACGTCGCTGCTGCGCGACGTCGAGCCCGATGTGCGCATCGAGGCCTTGCGCACGCTCGGCCGCTTCCAAGACAAGCGCAAGGACGACTTCAAGGCGTTGGCGGAGAAGCTGCGCAAGGATTACGAGGAGGCCGTCCGCCGCGCGGCCGCCCGAGGCTAGGTTCTTGCAACCCAATTTTTTTTACTTATAAAATCGAAGCGTCGGAAAATTTTTAAGGGGGCGCAATATGGAACTCACCGGCATCAAGGAAATCAACAACAAGGTCGCCACGGAAAGCCTGTTCGTCCAGGAGCTCAAGCGCGAGATCGGCAAGGTCATCGTCGGCCAAGACGAGACTCTTGACCGGCTGCTGGCCGCGCTTGTGGCCGGCGGACACGTCCTTCTTGAGGGCGTGCCCGGCCTGGCCAAGACCCTGACGATCCGGACCTTGGCCCGCTGCGTCTCGGCTTCCTTTTCCCGCATCCAATTCACGCCCGACCTTCTGCCCGCCGATTTGACCGGCACCCTGATCCTCGACCCCAGAAGCGGCGAGTTCAAGCCGCGCAAAGGCCCGGTGTTCGCCAACCTCGTTCTCGCCGATGAGATCAACCGCGCGCCCGCCAAAGTCCAAAGCGCCCTGCTCGAGGCCATGCAGGAGCATCAAGTCACGATCGGCGCGGAGACCCACAAACTTCCCGAGCCTTTTCTCGTGCTCGCCACTCAGAATCCGATCGAGCAGGAAGGAACCTATCCCTTGCCTGAGGCGCAGGTCGACCGCTTCATGATGAAGATCCGCCTCGGCTACCCGACCAAGGCCGATGAGAAGTCGATTCTAGAGCGCATGGCCGGCGGCGCGACACCCGCGGTTGTGCCGGTGGCCACACCCGAGCAGCTGCTCCGCGCCCGCGCGGTCGCCGCGAGCATCTATCTCGATGAGAAGATCAAGGACTACGTCGTCGACCTGGTCTACGCCACGCGCGAGCCCGAGAAGCATCGCCTGGCCTCGCACAAGCACTTGATCGCCTACGGTGCTAGCCCGCGCGCGACCATCGCGCTGGCCCAGGCGGCCAAGGCGCACGCGTTCCTCAACGGCCGCGGCTACGTCACTCCCGAGGACGTCAAGACCATCGGCCCCGACGTCCTGCGCCACCGCGTCCTCGTCAGCTACGAAGCCGAAGCCGAGGGAATCGACAGCGACCAGATCGTCAAGGCGCTTTTCGAGGCCGTCGAAGTCCCTTAAACCAAAGATGCTTCCGCAGGATATTCTCGCCCAGGTTCGGCGGCTGGAGATCGTCACCGGCCGGCTCGTCTCGGAGAGCTTCTCCGGCGACTACCTGAGCCTGTTCAAGGGCCGCGGCATGGAGTTCTCCTCGGTGCGCGAGTACGCCGAAGGCGACGACCCGCGCGACATCGACCGCAACGTCAGCGCCCGCGCCGGCAAGCCCTTTGTGCGCCAATACGTCGAGGAGCGAGAGCTGACAGTCGTCATCGCCGTCGACTTGTCCGCGTCGCAGTCCTTCGGCTCGGCCGACCGCTTGAAAAGGGAGGCCGCGGTGGAAGTCGCCGCCGCGCTCGCCTTCGCCGCCCTTCAAAACAACGACAAGGTGGGCTTGGCCGTTTTCACCGAGAGCCTGGAGCGCTTCGTGCCTCCGCGCAAGGGCAGGCGTCACGTGCTGGCCGTCATCCGCGAGATTCTCGCCTACGAGCCCAAGGGCAAGCGCACGGCCATCGCCCCTTCGCTTGAGCGCGTCGCGCGCATGCTCAAGCGCCGCTGCATCCTTCTCGTCGTGTCCGATTTCCGGGACACGGGTTTTGAGCGCGTCCTGAAGCTGTGCGCCCTCAAGCACGATCTCATCCCCGTCGTCATCGAGGATCCGCGCGAAGCGACGATGCCCGACATCAACGCCGTCGTCGCCGTCCGCGACCCTGAGACCGGCGTCTCGGGCGTCCTCGATCTGCGCGCCGACGGCGCGGAATTTTCGCGCGAGGAGGGAAGACGCCGCGCCGAGCTGGCGAAGATCTTCCGCTCCAGCGGCCTTGAGGCCATACGGGTGAATACCGATAGACCTTCTTTGGATCCGTTGCTGGCATTCTTCAGAAAACGCGCGCGCAGGCGAAGCACATGATATTTTTTTCGTTGGTATTGGCTGTCAGCGCCTTTGCTCAGCAAGCCCAATGGCAAGTTTCTTTTTCATCCGTTGCCGTATTGGCCGCAGAAACGGTAGTCGTTTACACCGGGGCTCCCTCCGGGCTTAAGGCAGATCCTACCGCCTCGACCAACAACGATGTAGCCGTGGTCAAAGCCGAAGAAAAGGACGGCGCTTGGACATGGACCATTTTACCTCTCTCCACGGGAACCATTTCTTTTGCGGCCCGCTACAAAACCGCCGACGGCAAAGATCTCGAAGCGAGCGCCATCGTCTTAAACATCAAAGAGGCAAAATTACCTGAAGGAACGGAAATACTCGATATCAAGCCGCCCCTCAAGGCTTGGCCGGCCCTATGGCCTTGGCTGCTGGCCGCGGCGCTGGGCTACGGGGCGTGGCTCGCCTGGAAACGCTGGCAGCAGCGTCCTATGGGCCCCGACGGCGAGCCGTTTCCTCTTGAGCCTCCGCTCCCGCCGGAGACCGTCGCCGCCGAAGCCATCGCGGAACTGCTGGCCTCCGGCCTTTGGGAAAAAGATCAGGCCGCCTATTACCTACGCTTGACCGAGATCCTGCGCGTCTATTTGGAGGCGCGTTATGCTCAACCGGTCACGGCGATGACCAGCGCGGAGGTCGCGCGCCTAGTCAAGACCCGCGCGAACGATCTGCGCGTGGGCGGCGCAGTGCGCGAGTTGCTCAGCCGCGCCGATCTCGTCAAGTTCGCGCGCGCCAAATCCGCCTCGGATGAGGGCCGGCGCGACGCGGATCTCGCCCTGAGCGTGATCAAAGACACCTCGCCTCAGTATCCCGCGGACCCGGAGAAGCCGCGGTGAGATTTCTCGAGCCCTGGGCTCTGCTGCTGCTTATTCCCGCCGTTCTCGCGGCCGCGGCCGCGATTTGGCGGCCGGGCGGAGGCAGTCTCGGCCTGCCCGCGGGCGAATTCTTGCGCGGGCGTGGGCCAAGCGTGCGCGCACGCGCCGCGCGCCTGGCCTCGCCTCTTCTGCAAGGGCTCGCTCTTTGCCTCATCGCGACGGCGCTGGCTCGGCCACAGAAGATTATTAAGTTCGCCGGCGGAGCCGGCGACGGTATCGACATCATCCTCGCCGTCGACAGCTCCATGTCGATGAAGGCCGTCGACTTCAAGCCGACGCGCATCGACGCCGCCAAGGATACCGCGCGCCGCTTCGTGCAGGGCCGCGCGCAGGACCGCATCGGCCTGGTCACCTTCGGCGGCGCCTCGCTGCTCGCCTGCCCGCCGACGCTCGACTACGACGCGCTGCTCGGCCGCCTCGAGGAGCTCGAAGCCGGCATGACCCGCGCCGACGGCACCGCCATCGGCGACGGGCTGGCCTCGGCGATCTCGCGCCTGAAGGATTCTTCCGCCAAGAGCAAGGTCATCATCCTGCTCACCGACGGCCGCAGCAACACCGGGGTGGTCGATCCTCTGACCGCGGCCAAGGCCGCGGTCGCCTACGGCATCAAGATCTACGCCATCGGCACCGCCGGCAAAGGCGACTCGTCGATGACGATCGACGATCCGCGCTATGGACGCGTGGACGTCCCTGTTCAGGACGATCTCGATGAGGAGCTTCTCTCCGAGCTGGCGCGATTGACCGACGGCAAGTCTTTCCGCGCCCAAAGCGGCACGGAACTCAAGCAGATCTTCACGGCGATCGACAAACTGGAGAAATCGAAGGTGTCCTTGCCTAAGATGGCCGCGATCGGCGACCTTCACTCTTGGCCGCTGCTGGCCGCGGCATTGCTCCTGCTCCTCGAGTCGGCGCTGTCGGCCGGCCCGCTGCTGAGGTGGCCCTGATGTTCCGCTCTCCTCTGTGGCTGGCCGCCGCGGTCCCGGCCCTTCTCGCGGCCTGGGGACTGGACGCCTGGGCGCAGGCCAAACGCCGGCGCGTGACGGACGCCATGGGACGCGCAGCCACCTTGATCCGCTCGGCCGATCCCTCTCCGGCGCGACGCGAGGCGCGCGCGCGCCTGCGCTTGGCCGCGCTGGCCCTCATCCTCGTCGCCCTCGCCGGTCCCCAGTTCGGCGTCGAGCTCGTGGAGACGCGCTCCGACGCGCGTCAGGCCGTGATCGCCGTCGACGTGTCGCGCTCGATGATGACGCAGGACATCAAGCCCAACCGCCTCGACCGCGCCAAGGCGTCCCTGTCTTTGCTCATCGACCAACTTAAAGGCGAGCGCGTGGGTGTGGTGGCCTTCGCGGGCGAGGCTCAAATCATCTGTCCGCTGACTCTCGACGCCGACGCGGCCAAGGCTCTTCTCGGCGCGCTTGAAGTCGGCGCGGTGCCCACCCCCGGCACGTCGGTGGGGGGGGCGCTGCGCACCGCGACGGCGATGCTCGGCCGCTATCCCGGCGGCAAGGCCGTAATCCTCCTGACCGACGGCGAAGACCATAAATCCAAACCCCTGGACGCGGCCAAGGAGGCCGCTGCGGCGGGCGTGCGCGTCTTCACCGTGGGCATCGGCACGCCCGAAGGAGAACCGATCCCGGGCGAAGCCGGCGCCTATCATAAGGACAGCAAAGGATCCACCGTCGTCAGCCGCCTCGATGAAGGCTCCCTGGCTCAAATCGCGCGCGAAACTGGCGGCGCCTATTACCGGACCACTCCCGGCACCGACGAGATCGCCGATATCGCCAAGCGGGTCATGGAGCTTGACGCGGCAAAAGGAGTATCGGGCTCGGCCAACCTTTGGCGCGATCGCTACGCCTGGCCGGCCGCCGCCGCTTTCCTCCTGCTTTTAGTTGAATTGTCCATGCCCGCGTGGTCAAGCTTCGTTGCCGTTGCCTTTCTATTGCCGATCTTCGCCGTTCCCTCTCATTCGGCCACGGCCGAATCGGAGTTGCGCGCCGGCAACAGCCTCTACGGCAAAGAGCTTTATGATCAGGCGTTCGAACGCTACAGTCGGGCGGCCCAACGCCGGCCCAAGGATTCACGTCCGGCCTTCAACGCGGGCGACGCCCTTTACCGGATGGACCGCACCGAGGACGCGGCCGCCATGTTCGAGTCCGTGGCGGGCAACAAGAACACCCCGCCCGCGGCGCGCGCGGCCGCTCTCCATAATCTGGGCAATGCCCGCTACAAAGGCGGCGACTACGCCGGCGCGGCCTCCGCCTACCGGGGAGCGCTGGCGCTAGCGCCTTCCGACGCCGCCACGCGCCATAACCTGGCCGTGGCACTCGACCGGCAGAAAAATCCGCCCAAGCAGCAGCAGAAAAAACAAGATCAAAAAAAGGACGATCCGAATAAGCCTCAGGATAAAAAAGACAAGCCCAGCGGGGGCGAGGGTGGGAAAAACGATCAGGAAAAAAATCCTCCACGCTCGCGCCCGCAGGATTCGCTGACCAAGGAAGAGGCTGAACGCGTCCTGCGCGCCGTCAACGAACGCGAGAAGCAGACTCAGCGCCAAGCTCAAGAGGAGCGCAAGCAGCGCGCCGCGGCCAAGCCCCGGTCTCCGACGGGAGAAGACTGGTGAAGGCCGCCGCCCTTCTCGTCTGCTCGCTGCTGGCATCGGCGACCGCATCCGCTCAGAGCCTATCGGTCTCCGCCTCGGTCAACAATACCCGCGTGGCACTCGGCGACCAGATCGCCCTATCGGTGGCGATCACCGGCTCAGGCTCGGCGGTCCCGAGAATGCCGCCCATCGCGGACGTCGAGGTCTACGAGTCGGGACGCAGCCAAAGCATGACGATGATCAACGGCAGCGTTAACACGAGCGTCACGTTCACCTATGTGCTGGCACCCCGGAAGGCGGGCAAGTTCCGCGTGCCTCCCATTGAAGTAGCCGGCGCGGCGCCTACTGAGCCCATCGACATCGAGGTTCTGGCCGCCGGAGTCGCTCCCCCGCCGCGCGCGGCCCCCAATACCAGTCCCGCTCCGCGCCCCGGCGAGCAGGCTCCCGCCGTTTTCGTCACCGCCGCTCTCCAGAAAAAGCACGTTTTCGTCAACGAGCAGGTCCTGCTCGTGGTGCGCTTCCTCACCGCGATGCCCTTGATGGGCCAGCCGCGGTACGATGCTCCCAAGCTCATCGGCCTGCTCTCTGAAAATCTCGGCTCCGAAGGACAGGGCACGACCAGCATCGGCGGGCGCCTTTACAACTACTCGGAGATCAAATCCGCGCTGTTCCCGGTGCAGGCCGGCCACGCGAGCGTCGGCCAGGCGGTCGTCACCGTTCAAGTGCCTCGGCAACAAACCACCGGCGACGCCTTTTTCGACCGCTTCTTCGGGATGACTGCGCCCGAAACCCGGCGCTTGACCAGCGATCCTCTCGATCTGCAGGTCGATCCGCTGCCGCCGGGCAAGCCCGACGATTTCTCGGGCGTGGTGGGCCGTTTGACCATCGAGGCATCGCTCGACAAGACGCAGGTCAAGGCCGGAGAGGCGGTGAACCTGATCGTCAGCGTTCGCGGCACGGGCAACATCAAATCGCTTCCCGAGCCCAAGCGCCCGGATCTGCCCTCGGCGCGCTTCTTCGACTCCGAAAGCTCCTTCACTCTCGACCGCGTCGGCGACAAGGTGGGGGGCACCAAGGTTTTCCGAACCGTGCTGGTCCCGCGCGTCTCGGGTCCGCTTGAGATCCCGCCCCTGACGCTCTCCTTCTTCGACGATGAGAAGCGCGCCTATGTCCAGATCAAAAGCGCTCCCCTGCGTCTGCGCGTGCTTCCCGGAGACCCGAACGCCGCCCAACCTCTCGTCGGCCCGGGCGGCAACGCGTCCGCGCCGGGTGTGACGGCGGTCGCCGAGGACATCGCCTATCTCAAGCCGCCGAAAGGCCCTTCCTGGCTCGGCGACTCGCTCGCCGCCTTCGGCGCGACCGGGCCGCATCACGCGCCGCCTTTCCTCTTCTTCTTGGCGGCCGTTCTCTACGATTGGCGCCGGCGGCGTCATCTGGCCGATCCCCGGTCCAGGCGCGCGCGCCAAGCCCGCGCCGCAGCCGAACGCCGCTTGCGCGAGGCCGAGTCCTGTTCCGAAGCCGACCGCGCACGAGCCGTCAATCTTCTCGCCGAGGCGGTCTCCGGCTACTTCTCCGATAAATTGGGCCTGTCCGTCGCCGGCCTGACGCTCAAAACCGTCGCCGAACGCCTATCGGGCAGTCCTCATCTCGCTCGGCTCAAGCCCGTTTGGGAAGAGCTCGATCTGCTGCGCTTTGCCCCGAACGCCGCCAACCAAGCCGAGATCGTGCGTTTGACCGGAGAGATACGGGCTCTGACGCTCGCGCTGGACAAGGAGCTTCGCCCGTGATCATCGCCCTGCTCGCCGCCGCTCTGTGCCTGCCCGCCGCCGCCTCTCCCTACGAGGACGCCAAGGCGTTCTACGACGCGGGCCGCTTCGACCAGGCCGCCGCCGCCTTCAAGGCGCTGTCCGCCCAAAATCCGCGCGACGCCGCGCTCCAATACGACCTCGGCAACGCCTTGCTCAAATCCGGGAGCCTGGGCCGCGCTTCGGCCGCGTACCAGCGAGCCTTCGATCTCGATCCCCGCGATGGGGACGGCCGCCGCAACCTCGACTTCGCGCTCAAGCGTGCGGGCGAGGAGCTGGCGCCGCCGGGCGTGCCGCCGCTGGCCTTCGCGGCTTTCACCGCGCTCTCCTCGCGCGAGCTGGGGGGATTGCATTGGCTGGCGGCCTGGCTGACGCTCATACTCGCCGGCGGCGCCCTATTTTGGACCGGCGCCAGACGCGCCGATCTCATGGTCCCGCTGTCGGTCTGCGCAGCGGCATGGATTTTTTTCGGCCTGTGGTGGGCGGGCTTGAGCAGCGTGCTTCCGCCGGGACGAGGCGTCATCACCGCCGGCCGCGGCGAGCTGCGCAACGGACCCGGCGAGAAGTTCAGCGTCGGCTACACCGCGCCCGAAGGGCGGCGCGTGCGCGTGCTGTCGGACAACGGCCAGTGGCTCGAGGTGGGCTTGATGAAAGAAGGCGTGAAGGGCTGGATCCTCGCCTCGTCGGTCGAACGCCTTTAAGGGTTTCGCGGCGCGATCGGCGTCAGCGGCACGGCGGGAAGCGCGGGCGCTTTCGGCGCGGCAGCGGGCGCGGCCTTTTCAGTGGATGGGGCGGAAATGGCCTTGCGTTTGGACTTCTTTGGCGCGGCGGCTTGGACCTTATGCTTCTTCTTTTTCGGCGCGGGCTTGTCCACCATCTCAACGATGATGCTTTCTTTGATGGGCGCCTCGTCCGCCGGCGCGGCATTCTCCGACGGAACTTCGCGGACCGCCTCTTCGTGAGCGGGGGGATCGTCCTGCGTCGCGTCTTCTTCCGCGCGCGCTCCGAGCGCGAAAAGAAGAACGCCAACAATCGGCCAAATACGTTTCATCCCCAAGATGTTAACAATAGACTGTTACAAAAGTATCGCTCTCCGCGCTTACATCGATTCCCCATACACGACTGCAAAAAGTAAAATAAACAGGTGAGAGAGCTCGTCATATACGAGAGCGGCCGCGACGACCGCAAAGGATACACCGAGCGCATCGTGGGCACGTTCACCGGTTACTTGTCCAAAAACGGACTGCGCCTGACCGGACAGCGGCGGCTGATCCTCGACCAACTGCTCAAGACCGACCATCACCTAAGCCAAGACGAGATCTATCTCGCGCTGCGCGCGCGGGGTGTGGGCAGGGCCACCGTGTTTCGCACCCTCAAGATGCTCCAAGAATGCGGGCTCGTCTCTCCGGTCGTGGGCCGCGACGGGATCTCGCGTTTTGAAATCGAACTCGACAGGCCGCATCACGATCACCTCATCTGCATCGAGTGCGGCCGAATCTCGGAAGTGCGTTGGCCCACCCTCGAGAAGATCCAAGACGAGGCCTGCCGCGACGCCGGCTTCGTGCCCAAATGGCACCGTCACGAGGTGTTCGGCTTGTGCCGGGACTGCGCCAAGAAGCGATAGGAATTGTTATAATCCTCGACGGTGAGTAAGCGTTTTCGTTTCGGCTGGTACGGCGACGGGGGCATGGGCGAGAAGATGATCTCGTCAGTCCTGGCGGGCCACAAAACGGCCACGGCCTGCCCGGCGTATGACCCAGAAGACGCCGAACTGAAGGCCGGCGAAGATCTTGAGCTCGTCGACAAGCACGGCACCCTGCGCGCCCAATTGGTCGTCACTTCCGTCGAATTGCGCGCGTTCTCCGCCGTCGACCAGGCTCTGGCCCGCTGCGTGGGCGTCACGCTGCCCGAGTTCAAGGAAAAGATGGATTTCGCCAATGGACGGAAAGTCCGCGACGACGAGCAGATACGCGTGGTCCATTTTCGCGTCGTGACGGTCCGGTTCGGCGCCGAGAAAAAGTGATGCGCCTGCACGTCGTCACCTTCGGCTGCCAGATGTCCGTCGCCGACGGCGAGGAATTGGCCGCGCCGCTCAAAGGCCGCGGCTTTACCGCCGTCGCCGATCCGGAGAACGCCGACGCCATCGTGCTCAACACCTGCACCGTCCGGCAGCACGCCGAGGACAAGGCCTTATCTTTGATAGGACGTCTACGTGAGTGGAAAGACCATGATCCTGAGCGCGTGCTGATCGTGGCGGGCTGTGCGGCTGAACGGCTGGGCCCTTGGATCCAGAAGCGATTCCCTTACGTCGATCTCGTCGTCGGCGCCAAGTCGATCGAGGACTACCCGAAGATCGTAGACGAAGCACTGGGGGCCCGATTCGACGCCTTGAGTGAGACGAGATCTTCTTTCGCTCTTCCGTCCGACGCTCCAGAATCGCCCACGGGTTGGGCCTCGACTTGCTCGGCTTTCGTCACCATCATGCGCGGCTGCAATTATTCCTGTTCATACTGCATCGTGCCGTCGGTTCGAGGAAGAGAACTCTACCGGCCGCTTGAAACGGTTTTGGCCGAGGCGCGGGGGAAAGCGGCGCTGGGGGCAAAAGAGATAACATTGTTGGGACAGACAGTGAACAGTTATCACGCCCTGGACGGACAACGACAAGTACGCTTCCCGGAACTGCTGCGACGCCTCGGAAACATCAACGACATTAAACGTCTCCGCTTTGAAAGCCCCCATCCTTACTTCATGGACGACGAGATGATCGCCGCCATGGCCGAGACGCCTTCGGTCTGCGAGCAGATGCATCTGCCCGCCCAGTCCGGCTCCGACCGCCTGCTTAAGATCATGCGCCGCAACTACGACGCCGCCTCTTTTCTCGGTAAAGCCGCGCGCTTGCGCGCCGCCATCCCCCGCGTTGAAGTCTCCACCGACATTATCGTAGGATTCCCGTCGGAGAGCGAGGACGATTTCGAGCGCACTCTCGAGCTCGTCGAGGCTCTTCGGCCCTCGTGGTCCTACACTTTCAAGTACTCGCCCCGCGAGGGGACCGAGTCGGCGGCACGGATAGACGACGTTCCGCCCGAAGTGAAGGAAGAGCGCCTGCAGCGCCTCAACGCCCTCTGCGACAAGCTGACCGAGGACGCTCTGGCGGCCCGCGTGGGCACGGTCGTGGAAGTCTTAGACGAGCAGGGCGGTTTCGGCCGCACGCGCGACGGATTCAAGGTATCATGGATGGACGCTGGGCCGCCCGGACGGACGGTCGAAGTCCGCATCACCGGAGCGAGCAAGCGCGTGTTGAAAGGGGAGAGACATGAGCGATAAGAAGACCGGAGCCGAGCGCCGCAAACACCGCCGCTTCAACGTCGTCGAGGGCATGGTCGAGCCGATCACCATCGAGCTCGGTGGCCTCGACGAGGTGATGAAGAAGCAGCCGGCCATCATGACCGACCTCTCCGCGGGCGGCATGTCGCTGTTGATGTTCCTCGAGCCGCCCCACGCCAAGTCCTTCGACATGGTACTCTCCATACCGGGCTTGGATCGAGTGTCCATCGAGGCGACGATCGTGCGCGTCCTGCGCAAGGGCGAGACCTACAGCGTGGGGTTGTCGTTCATCAAGATCTCCAAGAAGGTCCAGGACCGCATCGAATCCATGGCCAACGACAACGCAGACTGCGAGACGCGCGTGGCTCTTCGCCTGCCCGAGGCCTGCGTGCAGGACTGCTCCTTCCACACGCTTTGCGCCAAGGCGGCGAAAGCGCCTCACTGGACCAAGTAGGACGCGCATGATCGTTTTGGCCGGTGCGACCGCCTCCGGCAAGACCGACCTCGCCGTGTCTTTGGCCGCCGAGATCGGAGGTGAGATCGTCTCTGCGGATTCCCGGCAAGTGTATCGCCGCCTCGACGCCGGCACCGCCAAGCCCTCCGACACCCAGCGCCAGCGCGTCGCCCATTGGCTTATCGACTGCGCCGACCCGGGCGAGACCTTCGACGCCGCGCGCTGGGCGTCGGAAGCCTCGTCCGCCATAGCCGGCATCCTCAAGCGCGGCAAAATTCCCATTGTCTGCGGCGGCACCGGCCTGTACCTGCGCGCGCTCCTTGACGGGCTCTCACCCTTGCCTGCGCGCGACGAGGCCGCGCGCTCCAAGCTGTCCGCGGAGGCCGATCGGCTGGGACGAGAGGCCCTGCACGCGCGTTTAGCCGCCGCCGATCCCGTCGCCGCGGCATCGATCCCGGCCGGCAACCTGCAGCGGGTCATGCGCGCCTTGGAAGTCCTCGAGCTCACCGGCAAGCCCATCTCCGCGCATTGGCGCGAGGGCCGCGGCGGGGGGATGCCCGCCGACCTCGTCCTGCGCCTGGAATTGCCCGCGGCCGAAGGACGCGCGCGCATCGAGAGGCGCGCCCGTGCGATGTGGCCCGGCTTGCTCAAGGAAGTCGCCGCTCTCGTTCCGACGCATTTCTTGGGAGACGAGCCCGGCTTCACCAGCCTGGGCTATCGCGAGGCTCTGGCCTGCGCGCGCGGACAGATTGCTTCCGGCGAAGGCCTCGCCGCGATGATACGCGCGACTTGCGCTTACGCCAAGCGCCAACGCACTTGGTTCCGCAATCAACTGCCCGCCACGCCCTTGGACGCATCCGCGGCGGCCGGGGACTTGCTGTCGCATGCCCTGAGGGCTTGGGGGGAAGCGCGTGAAAAATCCTCCGTCTAAATTCGCCCAGCCGCCCTCGACGACGCCCTACTTGATGGCCAGCCTCTTCTGCACGGGCGCGATCTCGCTGGCTCTGGAGATCGCCGGCGCACGCCTGATCAGCCCGTTCTACGGCTCCTCGATCTACACCTGGTCGGCCATGATCACGGTGACTTTGGTGGCGCTGTCTGTCGGATAC
>CXWL01003142.1_pt1 | contig 81154 bp, 66 predicted proteins | sample 590931 | NCBI WGS metagenome assembly CXWL01 (sample SAMEA3498368, study PRJEB10139) | groundwater metagenome | biome: water well; material: biofilm material | place: Germany | collected 2015-04-27
ATGGCCAGGCGCTATTCCTGGTGGACTCGACGGCTACTTCCTAGCAGGCTGCTGAAAAGGTCCGCCAGCTGCGTTCTCACATCGTTCAGGGGCTCAACGCACGGAATGAGATTCCCGGAAGTCAGAAGCACTGTAGGTGGGGGTACCGTTCGCCAAGATTCATCAGATCGGCGAACGGTCCACACAAAGTGCGGTCTGTACCTCCCGCCTCTTCGCTCGCTGCGGCCTTGCTGGACGGTTCTTTTGAGCATCCTGAGCTCTTGCGGAAGCAGCGGCATTCCGTGAGATTGCAGCGGTAGTTTATGTATAAACCGAGTTTATCCGCAGCTTCCTAGTATTCTTCCCGTGAAATACATCGGAGTATTCGCTTGTTCAAGAAAGTCTTAATAGCCAATCGCGGTGAGATTGCACTCCGTGTGATTCGGGCCTGCAAAGAGCTCGGTATCAAGACCGTCGCGATTTTCTCCGAGGCCGATGGAGCGAGCCTCCACGTTCGCGCAGCCGATGAGAAAATCTGCGTCGGGCCAGCAGACGCTGCCCTCAGTTATCGAAATATTCCCAATGTATTGAGTGCGGCTGAGATTACCGGGGCGGACGCCATTCATCCCGGTTATGGGTTTCTTTCCGAGAACGCCCACTTCGCTGAAGTCTGTGAGTCCATCGGCGTCAAATTCATCGGTCCCACGTCCGAACACATCGCGCTCCTGGGCGACAAAGCCAAGGCTCGGGAAATCGTGGCTCGTCGAGGCTTACCGGTTACGCCCGGCAGTCCGGGTGAATTGAAAAGCGAACAGGAGGCTCTTGATGCCGCCGGGAAGGTGGGCTATCCCGTCATTATCAAGGCCTCATCAGGTGGGGGAGGCCGCGGCATGCGTGTCGTCAATAAAGCCGACGATCTCGCGCGCGCCTTTCAAGCGGCCCAAGCGGAGGCAAAGAGCACGTTCGGCAATGATGCCGTCTACCTCGAACGATATTTTCTCGAACCCCGTCATATCGAAGTGCAGATCATCGCCGACCACCGTGGTCACGTCGTGCATCTCGGAGAACGAGACTGCTCGATCCAACGCCGACATCAAAAGCTTCTCGAAGAAACGCCGTCGCCTGCCGTCGATGAAAAACTCCGGAGAGAAATCTGCCGCGTCGCAGTTGAAGCCGTTAAAGCTGTGCACTACCGGAATGTCGGCACCGTCGAATTTCTCCTCGACAAGGACCATAACTTCTTCTTCATGGAAGTAAACACCCGCATCCAGGTCGAGCATGCGATCACCGAAATGGTGACCGGCATCGACCTCATCAAGGAGCAAATCAGGCTCGCCGACGGACATTCTTTGTCGTTCAAGCAACAAGACATCAAGCTCATCGGGCACAGCCTCGAATGCCGCATCAATGCCGAAGATCCTGAGAAGTTTACGCCCTGTCCCGGCATGATTACGAAGTACAGCGCGCCGGGTGGATTCGGAGTCCGAGTCGACTCCGCAATGGAATCGAATATGATGGTCGTCCCATTCTACGACTCGATGATCGCCAAGGTCATCACCCATGGTCGGGACAGGCAGGAATCTATCGCCCGCATGCGGAGAGCGCTCGACGAGTTTGTGATCGAAGGCATTAAGACCACCATCCCCCTGCACAAACGCATCCTCAACGATCCCGACTTTCAAAAGGGCCACGTATCCACGACATTCTTAGAACGGTTCCTCGCAAGCTAACGCTATCTCCCTCGCCAGGATTACGGGATCAGTTTGCTGATTTCGTTTGAAGTGCAACTTTCCCCGGTTCCGCTGAAACTCGTCACGGCGAAATAGTACGTCGTTCCTCTCGTAAGATTTCCAAACATGTGCGTCACTTCTCGATCGAGAATGGCCAGCCCTTGGTAGGACGTGGAGGTGGTTCCATAGTACACCTTATGCCCGATCACAGAGGGATCCGATGGTGGATCCCACTCCAAAATTGCTTGCGCGCTTGGCGCTATCCGTTCTGCTGAAACCCGGTCAGATCGGAGGAGTGTTCCCCCGGTTAACAACAGCGATCCGTCCTGTAGCAGGCTCGCTGTGTGGAATGCTCGAGGTACGTCCAAACTACTCCCGAAGGTCCACATGTTTCTCGTCGCATCATATAGTTCCGACGAGGTCAGCATCCGGTTATCATCTTCTCCCCCCGCAAAAAACACAGTGCGATTCGGCAGCATTGTCGCGGAATGTCCCGCCCGAGGAACCTGAAGACTCCCTGTAGCAATCCACTGCCCTTGGCCAGTCATATGATCGCGGATGTGGTACGTTTCGACGGACGCGAGTACTCCAGCGCTGCCGTACCCTCCAGCAACGAGTACGTCTCCATTCCCTAGCAATGTGGCTGTATGCCCTGTACGGGCGACATTCATGTTTTGCGTTAGGCTCCATAGGCCTGTATTTGGATCATATAGCTCGGCAGCGATCATCAGTCCTCGGTTGCCCCATCCCCCCGTTACGAGAACCTGCCCTGTTGGCAGCAGTGTCGTAGCATGACCGGTCCGCGGACCTGACATGAGTCCTGCAGGCCTCCATTGATTTCCTGTTGGATTATAGAGTTCTGCAGATGCCAGTGAGGCTCCATTAAGATTCCGCCCTCCGATTAGAAGTACCGATCCGTCTGCATCGGGAAGTCTAATCGCCGAATGATGATAGCGAGGCTCGCTCATATTGGCTGCCGAGCGCCATGTAGCAGTGCCGCTATCATAGATCTCCGCGGAAGCCGTGATTCCATTGCTATCGTACCCTCCAGCCAGAAGTACATCGCCATTTACAAGCAGCGTCGCCGTATGACCGATACGCGAGCCACTTAAGTCGGCAGCGTTGCTCCACTCCGCTGTCGCTGGATGATAGATATCTGTGGGAAACAAGCCTCCCGCTTCGCCATATCCGCCGACAACAAGCACATCCTGGGTTCCGAGGAGCGTCGCTGTGTGTCCGACACGGGCAACGGTCATTGAGGTGGGATTTCTGACGGGCACGATGCTGGGTGGTGGGCCACATATCGAGGCCGTTGAATGATTGGGCGGTGAACTACTCGATGAGGAACCACCTCCCGAGCAGGCAACGACAAAGGCGCTCATTAAGAAGATGGCGCCGAACAACCTGGTGTGAGCGTGTAATACCATGCAACTCTGTGCCCTGTCAGGTGAGATAGATCATCCAAAAATTGACGAGGCCTCTCATCCGTATTAACTGCTGGCATCTTGTCTTCAGAGTAGAAATCTGACAAGCCCCCTATAAGATGGGGGATAACTCTCGCCTGATGTATGAGCAGCAGGATGATTTCTACTGAAAAGCCTGCAGAGGATCGATCTCCTATTGACGGCTTAATATTGTGGCGAAGCCATAGGCCTTCGCGTTCATAGCCATTAAGCAAAACTGTGGATAAGTTAAGATACTTCGCAACACCCCACATTAAGGATTTGGATTCAAGGAGGAAATCAGCGCAACGGGACTACGAAACTAGGAATGGTAGAAAAGAGAAAGATAGTTCCGTCAAGCCACAAAATGTGGGGGTCTCACAGTACAGGCCACAATGCCTATTATTTAGGCAAACAGCTGTTTGGTCTCTCATTGTCTGTCATTTTCACTACGACATGCCTCTCATCCACAGAGTTATCCACAGAAGCTGTGGAACCGAATTTCTAACAAAGTGACGAGGTCTGATATGAAAGGCAGCAGGTGAATTTTCCCTCATGATAATCAAACGATACAGGAGGGTTGGCTCGATCGGCCTGTTGTCGTAAGTTTTATGATTTGAAAGGCGAGTTACTTATTCTGCTTCACCGGTTCTTGGGAGGATGGTTTTGCAGATCCAGACCCCGCTTCTGTGATTTTCTTGAATGCGCCTCCAATTGCAGATCCAACTTTAGGGATCTCTTTCTCGACATTATGAGCGGCACTCTTCAGTCCTCGTCCGAGACCATCGAGTGTGATACCTTTGTCTTCCCCTGTCTTGCGATTCTCAGCGGAAGCGATTGCCGTGGTGAGTCCCACAGCCAAGATGGCGGCGATAACGATTGTTCTATACATGAGACACCTCGCTGTTTGAGAAACTATATCATGCGCGTCGCAGACCCTCTGAACAAAAGACGTTACGTGAGCACTTTCCAGATGTGATTCCGCCAAGTGTGCTTGTTTCACTTCTTAGGAATGGCCGCATTCATGGTCCGACCTCGCTCCTTTCCTCTCTAGCCCGCTTCCACTTAATACTACAGCCGATACTTGCCTTCTGGTTACTGTCGATCTGTTTTCCAGCCAGCACGGCATCGATTGCATCGCGTAGATCACGGCCTGTGACAGGCTTACCATTCCCGGGTCGGCTGTCGTCGAGCTGCCCACGGTAGACCAGCCGCCGTTCCAGGTTGAAGAGATAGAAGTCAGGGGTGCAGGCAGCCCGATAGGCCTTCGCAATGTCCTGGGTTCCGTCGAAACAAAATGGAAAGGTGAAGCCCAAGCGCTCGGCCATCTCTTTCAGTCTCGGTGGGGCATCTTCCGGATATTGCACCGGATCGTTGCTGCTGATCGCGATGATGCCCAGTGAGCTATCACGATTGTCCTGTCCGATCCTGGCGAGTTCCTGTTCGATATGCACCACATAGGGACAGTGCCTGCATATGAACATGATGAGTAGACCGGTCTTTCCGGTAAACGAGTCGAGCGAGTATATCTGACTGCTCACCACGTCGCGCAGGGCAAATGGAGGGGCGGGTGTTCCGAGCGGTAGCATTGCAGACGCCATGGCCATGGTGCCTCCTGGTGGTTTTGATCAGTCTTGCTGAGCACTGTAGCAGCAGCCTTCTTCGCGACTCAAGGCATTCCCTCACACCTTGTTCCCACTGTTCTTTGCGATCGGTCGAAGTGCTCGATCTTCCTGTGATAGTCTAATGGTTCAAATGGGAAATATCCCTGGCACAACAGCACTTCCAATGGAATCTATGCAATACGTTCATCTCGGTCGCTCGGGAGTGAAAGTCAGTCGTCTCTGTCTCGGCACGATGAACTTCGGACCACAGACGAGCGAGGAAGACAGTTTTGCCATTATGGATCGGGCGCTGGAGCTGGGAATCAACTTTTTCGACACGGCGGATGTCTATGGCTGGAAAGTAGGGGAGGGGTGGACCGAACAGATTGTGGGACGTTGGTTTGCCCTGGGTGGCGGACGACGCGAGAAAGTCGTTCTGGCGACGAAAGTGTTCGGCCGCATGGGGGAGTGGGCCAATCAATCTCGTTTGTCGGCCCTGCACATCAAGCGGGCTTGCGAGGCGAGCCTGCGGCGACTGCAGACGGATTACATCGACCTCTATCAGATGCATCACGTCGATCGGGAGACGCCGTGGGAAGAAATCTGGCAGGCGATGGAGCAGTTGGTCCGGGAGGGAAAGATCCTCTATGCCGGCAGCAGCAATTTTGCCGGTTGGCATCTGGCCCAGGCGCAAGAACTGGCCCGCAACCGTCATTTCTTCGGCCTTGTCTCGGAGCAGAGTCTCTATAATTTGAACGAGCGGACGATCGAGTTAGAAGTGATTCCTGCCTGTGAGGCCTATGGAATTGGTCTGATCCCCTGGAGTCCGCTCGCGCGGGGGCTGTTGGCCGGGGCATTGGAACCAGCAACGATCGGCCGACGCGCAAATGAAGACCTGAAGAAAGATATCGAAGCCCAGCGTTCCAAGCTGGAAGCCTACGAGTCGCTCTGTTCACAACTCGGTGAGCGTCCGTCGGATGTGGCCCTTGCCTGGCTGCTGCACCAAAAGGTCGTGACGGCGCCCATTATCGGACCTCGCACGATGGAGCAATTAAACGGCACGGCTCGCGTCCTAAGCCTCACCCTGAGCAAAGAGACGCTGAAACGGCTCGATGAAATATTCCCTGGCCCAGGCGGACCTGCGCCGGAATCCTATGCCTGGTAACCAGAACGATACCGCCCGATCGAGGCAAGGTGCTTCCAACACCTCATCTTGCAACGATCGGTTCCATGATCTTGCATCTTTGATCGCTCACTCCTAGAATAGCGCCTCTCAACGAGGCCTGCATGCCCTTCACTCTCCATTCCTACCGCCGTTCCCCTGTGCCCTGCATTTCGGTTCGCCATGTGGGTCTTTTACCCAAGCAGTCACTGACCTACCTGCTGAGTTTTTGCTTACTGCTTACGCTCCTTCTGCTGGGCGGCGGACCAGCTTTTGCAGAATGGGTATTGACGAGCGGCGACGATGAAGTGGGTTTAAAGGTGTACGTCGATCCGGAGTCCATTCGCCGTAAGGGGAACCTGGCAAAAATGTGGCAATTATACGACTACAAGACGGTTCAAACTGTAGCGGGCGATTCGTTGTTGTCTATCAAACGATACAACGAATTCGATTGCGTAGAAGCGCGCACACGTATGCTGGCCTATACCTGGTTCTCAGGCAACATGGCGACAGGCAAGGTGGTGTACAGTACCCCGGACGAGCAACAGTGGGAACCGGTTGTTCCACGTACGATCAATCGAACTCTGTGGAAAGCGGCCTGCGATAAAAAGTGATCCTGGCTGTCACGCTCGTAGAGACCGATCAGCGAGTGTGACGCAAGGGTTTATCCGGTTTGTTTAGTTCATTTCGTTGATTTTGTGTAACCAAACATATGAGACAAAACAAATAACGATCTTCATGAATTCCTTACAGCATCACTCCCTCTCCGGTCTCTACATCATCCTCGATCCGTCTGTCTGTCCGGCTCGTTCCTTGGTCGAGGTACTGAGAACGGCAGCTGAAGCCGGCGCTCTGCTGTTTCAATATCGCAACAAGACCGCATCGATGAAGGACGCCTACGTAGAAGCCTTAGCGCTCCGGCAAGCTGCCGCAGAAGCAGGCGTCCTCTTCATCGTCAACGATCGCTGTGATTTGGCTCTGGCAGTGGATGCAGATGGCGTACATCTAGGGCAGGGAGACTTGCCCCTCGACTTGGCCAGGAAGGTCATGGGCCAGAATAAATTGATCGGGATCTCCACCCATACCTCCCCTCAGGTGCTAGAAGCCAATGTTGGGAAACCGGACTACCTGGGCTTTGGTCCTATCTACAAGCCTGGCTCCAAACAAGACCATGATCCGGTGGTCGGGCTCGAGGGATTACGTTCGATACGTTCCCTCACGTCCTTACCGGTCTTTGCAATCGGTGGTATTCAGGCCGATCAGGTGGGGGAGGTGATGCGCACCGGCGCGAGAGGTGTCGCGGTCATTTCAGCGATTCTCAAGGCCTCGGATATCAGCGCCGCCGTAAAGGGGTTTCTTGCCCAGATGCCAGGACCAGTTTTGCCAGCCTAATGATGGCAGCGGTTTCTGCAAGGTGAGTCAATTCGTCGTCCCAACGTCGTGTGTAGCCTTGGCTATACGCGATGGGGCCTACCACGGGAACCTTTGCGAGTCGTCGAAGGAGGGTGACTGTCGATTGCTCCTGCAAGGATTCGGTTTTTGTAAGAACTGGTCGCCGCTGGTTCAAGACCAACGCGAGGATAGGAATCTTTCGCCCGCGGAGCGCCTGAATCGTCAATAAGGCGTGATTTACTCCTCCTAACCCAGAATCGCCCACCACCACAGCCGGTAACTTCATTTTATAGATGAGATCAGTGATGTTAAGTGACTGAGTAATTGGAACATTAATGCCACCAGCCCCCTCCACCGCTACAAGCGAATGTTTTTGAAGTAGGGACTGAAAGATCCGGATGATGGTTGTCATCAGCACAGTCCTTCCTTCCGCTTGCGCAGCAGAGAGCGGGGCAAGTGGAAGTCGAAACCGATAAGGCGATACTTCTGTCATCGGATCATGGCATCCAGCGGCTTTCCGTAACCGTGCTCCATCGGTTTGAGCCTTTGGTGCGGGCAAGACACCTGTTTCAATTGGCTTCATGACTCCGACGTCTATCCCCCGTCGATTCAGACAAGCCACGAGTGCAGAGGTAACAAGCGTTTTCCCGACACCCGTATCGGTGCCAGTGATAAAAACCCCTCGCGGGACAGAATCGTGAGATGCTTCTTTAGTTCGTCGCATGATTTGCAATTCAGCAGGTTATGAACATGCTTTGGTCGAGTGCCCTTGGAGGATGCTCAAAACGGTTGTCCAGCAAGGCCGCAGCGATTGAAGGCCCGAGGCGTACCCTCGCGGTACGTTGAGGGTCTGAACGACGCGAGAACGATGCTGGCAGCCGTTTTCAACATCCGGCTATAGCGTTCGGCTGTCACAGTTCCACACCTGCCCCGACACATCGTTAAGTTGAGCAAGATGCAAAACCGTTCTGGCCACTTCTTCTCGTGAGGGTGGCCGACCCAACGCATGGCTGCTCCAAGTATCGGCTTCCGGCATGGCCCCTTCAGCCAGGCCTGTCGCCTGCCAGCCCGGCAAGAGAAGATTCACACGAATGTTGCCTGCTCCCCATTCTTTGGCTGCGGTCTGCACCAGACCGATGAGGCCGGCTTTCGACGCAGCGTATGCGGTCTGTCCAATCGAACCGTGAAATCCCGCATATGACCCGATCACGACAATCGATCCACCGTTGCGCGCAAGGAGGGGAGGAGCCATGGCCCGAAGGCAGTAAAATGTTCCAGTGAGATTGGTGGCCACCAGCTCGGCCCAATCAGTTTCATTTTGCCGAAGAAGAAGATGGCTCCCTCCGATTCCGGCATTACAGATGAACACAGTCGGGGCTGGTTCCTTCCGGCAGGCGGCGTCTACCAGTAGTTGCACCGCATGAGGCTCGCGAATATCGGCTTGGTATAGAGCCCCAGCTCCACCGGCTGCCACTACTCGCGCAAAGGTGCCCTCGGCCGCAGCCCTGTTTCGATGGTAATGGACTCCAACAGACCAACCGGCCAGTGCAAAAGCCACGCTGATGGCTCGGCCAATGCCCCCCGATGCGCCGGTCACAAGTACCGAATGTCTTTGGTTGATCTGGTTCATCTGGTCTATCGGGTTTGTTGTACGGTTGGATTATGGGAGGGATAACGGACGAAGGCAAGCCTACAGACGCGGTCCTGCGCTTCACGCTTCACGAACGACGTGTTACGCGATTGGGTCGGTTTCATTCCCTTGCCGCATCCCGGACTCCTATGGTACGGTCAGCGCATTCATGAACCAGCGGAGGATCGCGCACATGTCGGAGAAGAAGCCTAGGTATCGATGGACTGTCACCGTCGGTGCGGCGCTGTTGCTTAGCTGTATTCCTTGGTCAGCGCCCCATGCAGCAGGAGATGCCGGTGTCGTCGCTCAGTCTGCCGAATATTTCCCCGATCAGATCGGGAATCGGTGGCGCTATCGTGGCCAAATTTCCGAAGGGCCACTGCAAACGGTCGAGCTGAAATATTTCTCCAACGAGTCCTCGGTCACCGGCGCGAAAACCATCAAGGGCATGGCAGTCACCGTATTTCACGATACCAATCCTGGTAATCATGGCTCCATGGATAGTTTTTACCGGCGCGACACGGCCGGCATCGTCTACTATGGTTCGGAGCCAGGTACGCCGTTTGAAAAACAGCTTGTACCCTATCAGATCGTGCGCTTTCCCATGAAACTTTCCTCGTCCTTCCAACAATTCAACCGCAAGGATCTGGACTTCGGAAACGATCTGGATCGGGATGGCACCAACGAAAAGGCCGATGCAGAGGGCGATGCCGTCGTGTTAGGACAGGAATCGATCACCGTGCCGGCCGGCACCTTCAAGGACGCTGTGAAATTGGAAGCGCGTATGCGTATGCAGATTCATCTCTCCGGCATGAAGAAGACGGTCCAGGGTAACGATGTGATGACCGCCTGGTTTGTGAAGGGTGTCGGCTTGGTCAAGTACATCGAGAGGCAGGAGCTTTCCCCGTTAGTAGAGGACCGGGGCCTGGTGACGGACATCATGGAAGAACTGGAATCGTATGAGATCAAGGCGCCGAAGGCCTCACTCGGGAGGGGCGAATCCTCGACGGAGGGTCTGCTCGCTGACGACACGGGTGACCACGAATTGCGTCAGGTAGTCCTCGCCTCCGGCCTTCGCTCCAACTCCGGAGAGTCGATGGCCTCCAAACGGTTGACGACCCACTAAGGCGCCCGTGATCGGCCGATTCAGGTAGAGATTGCCGACGTCGAATCCTTGTCGCGCGAGCTCCAGATTTGCCGGGCTTCGAGAATAGACCCCTCCGGTGAGGGCATAGGCTGTCGAGTTCGCCAGAGTCAGCGCTTCTTGGAAGGACTCCGCCTTCATCACCGACAGAACCGGCCCAAATATTTCCTCCTGAGCTATTCGATGTCTCGGCGCTACATCCGCAAAGACTGTGGGGCCGACATACCACCCTGGCCCTATCACAGCCCCTTCTACCAGCAGGCGAGCCTCCTTTTTTCCAATCTCGATATATTCCAGAATCTTCGACTGCGCTCGACGATCGATGACCGGACCGACCTGTGTGCCGGGTTCTTCCGGACTTCCAACTGTCAGACTGAGCACCGCCGCTTTGAGACGATCGAGAAAACTATCGTAGACCGCGGCATGCACGATCGCCCGTGAACAGGCGGAGCATTTCTGGCCCGCATAGCCGGTAAAGGATGAGACCACGCCGGTAATCGCGTCATCGAGATCCGCTGTTTCATCCACGATGATCGCATTTTTCCCACCCATTTCTGCCAGCACCCGCTTGACCGTCTGTTGCCCTGGCATGAGCGTGCCCGCGTCTTTCAGCAGGCTGAGCCCCACATCCTTCGAGCCGGTAAAGGCAATCGTGGCGATGTCAGGATGATGCGCCAGCGCGCGTCCAATGTCAGGTCCACCCGGCAGGCAACAGAGAATCTCTCCCGGCACACCAGCCTCATGCAAGATCTCCGTGAGCCAGTGACCCATCATGGGCGAACGATCGGAGGGCTTGAATATTACGGGATTCCCTGTGACCAGCGCTGCCGCCACCATGCCGGTGGGAATCGCCAGAGGAAAATTCCAAGGCGCGATGACCGCCGTGACCCCGCGTGGACTATAGAGACGCTGGTTCAGTTCTCCTGGTTCCTGTCCTAAGCGTTTTAGGGGAGCGAGCCTGCGCCAGTCTGCCGCATAAAACTCCAGAAAGTCGATTGCCTCCGCGATGTCCGCATCCGCCTCTCGCCAAGGCTTTCCACATTCAAATATCTCCCATGCGGCCAACTCATGTCGTCTGGTCCGCATGATCGATGCGGCGGCACAGAGGATGTCTGCTCGTCGTTCCGCTGTCGTGCCGCGCCAGAATTTCCATCCTTGAATTGCCGCTCGAACCGCTCGTTCGACATCAGGCAAGGTGGCACTCGACAGTCGGCCGACAACGTGGTCGGGCTGCCCTGGGCAACGAGACTCAAGGAGAGGCCCCATGAGACCCTGCTTTCCGATCGACGACTTCCATTCTCGATTCAGCTGCGACCGTACGGTTGCCAGGGCTTGCTGCATCGCGATGCAATTGTCGGCCTGCGCGAAATCCCGCTGCGGCTCATTTCGAAACTCCTCTATTGCCCCGGGGTCATGCACGAGGGGGCGCTGATCATTCTGCTTCTCAAGAACGGGCGGGGCCAATAGGGTGATCAAGGATTGAGATTCTACATACTCCTTGCGGAGAAAAGATTCGTTCGAGGTATTTTCGAGCAGCCGCCGCACAAGGTAGGCCATGCCGGGAAGCAGGTCTCCCACCGGAGTATAGAGCCGCAATCGGCGCCGATACTGCATGAGCGCATGTTGAAAGGGCTCGGCCATGCCGAAGATCATCTGATATTCCAATGTCTCCGAAGGGAGCTTGAGGAACTCCGCAACTGCCTCGATGTAGGCCAACGTTCGGAGATTATGTGTGCCGAAAGCCGGTCTGATTAGTGCCGATTGGGATAACAAGAGATAGACAAGCGACTCATAGTTGGCATCCGTCTCCACTTTGTGCTCAAAGAGAGGAATCGGCCAGCCTCGTTGTCTGTAACGGATCGTGTCCGAATCCCAATAGGCCCCTTTCACCAACCGTATCGAGATAGGCGCCCCACGCGAGCGAACCCAAGCCAGGAGTCCTTTGATATCTCGTGCTGTCTCTCGATGGTAGGCCTGTAATGCGAGCCCTCCATAGGGATAGTCCTTGTAAGGAGGTTCTGCGAAGAGCCTGGTGAAGATTTCAACCAGTAAAGACTTAATCTCGGCTTGCTCCATATCGAAGATCAGCGATGCTGGAAGGCGCATCGCCAGGTCGAGAATCGGTCGGAGTCTCGCCGCCACTGAACGGTAGCTTCCTTCCGGATCGATTGGGTCGAGATGTGGGGAGAGGGCGGATATCTTAATGGAGAGCTGGATCCTCGGTATCGATCCGAGATGGTCTCGTTCTAGTAATACATTGGGTGGCCAGGTTGCCGCCTCCTGCGCGAGCAGAGTCAGAGCTTCCAAACAACGATCGCGGTATCGGTCAGCCTCACGATCGCTGATGGTGGCCTCGCCCAATAAATCGACCGAGAACGATCGTCCATGCTGCCAAAGATCGCTCAAGCGTGGCGCCGCCTCCGCGGCTGTCGCTCCGGCGATAAAGGTACGCGCCATATGTTCAACCTGAATTCTAATGGCCTTGCCACTGAGCCGAGCCCCTATGCTGGTGGCGGCAAGAGCTTTAAGCCCCCAATGGGTGCCGAAGAGCGCGGCCTCTCCATCTCCCAAATACTCGCGGGCCAGGGCGACCACCTGCTCATCGTCCGTGACCGAAGGTAGGACATCGATAAATCGAAAAAGCTGAGTCTTGAAGAGACTGTCGTGCATGGCCAGGTTGAGAGCCTGGTGCGACCACCAGCCTCCTTCAAAGAGAGTGGGAGTTCGCCCGGCAGAAAGACGGGCGAGCTGTTCACCGATACGGGACACGATAGATTCGAGAGGGGAAGAAATTTCCTGCATCTGTACCTCACTGACAGTGAGTCGGAGGGGCACTGTCAGTATACACTGTGAGCATTCGCTTGAAACATTTTCGAGAATTCTGTATGATGTGAAAGCGCATTATCTTTCCCCTGGCTTGGTCCAATGAAGTGAGAGATGCGTGGGTGTTCTGAAGGAGAGATAATGCTCGCAACAACAACTGAAGCCACACCTACTGCTGAGGCTACACCTGCCACAGCTCCTTTTTCTCCTCTCAACTTTGCTCTATTTTGCGCCATCGTGCTCGCCACTACTATCGGCCTCCCGTTCTACGGTTACTACTATGGATTCAGCCGCTTCGATTGGGGCCTGTTCTTGGTCATGTACATCGTCACAGGCATGGGTATCACCGTCGGCTATCATCGGTTAGTGTCCCATCAGAGCTTCGAATGCCCGAACTTGGTCAAGGCCTGTATTCTCGTCGCCGGCGGTTGGGCGCTGCAAAATTCTGCTCTCAAGTGGGGCAGCGACCATATCCGACATCATGCGAAGACGGACGAAGAGGAAGATCCCTACAACGCGAGAAAGGGGTTCTGGCACAGCCACTGTGGCTGGCTCTTTTACAATAGCATCCATCGCAAGGATAAATACGAAGTCCGTCTGCGGCGCGACCCCATTGTGATGTGGCAAGACCGCTATTACTGGCCGATCGTGGTCACGGGACTTCTGCTCCCATTTGCCCTTGGCGTCTGGCACGGCGGCTGGCAGGGGGGCATCAGCGCCTTACTCCTAGGTGGTCTCTTTCGGTTGTTCATGGTGCTGAACTCCACCTTCACGATCAATTCACTCTGTCACATGGTCGGGGCACAGCCCTACAGCAAGAAAGACAGCAGCCGCGACAGTTGGCTGGTCTCTTTCGTGAGTTTTGGCGAGGGGTATCATAATTTTCATCATACCTATGCTCGTGATTATCGTAACGGACCTCAGTGGTACAACTTCGACCCCTCCAAGTGGATCATTTACACGCTTTCGCTGATCGGCCTTGCGAGCAATCTCCGCCGCAACGATCCCACCGTCGGGTAAGCGATTCCCGGTCATTCAGGTAGATAGGCTGAAGGTTTTCAGGGGTTCACGCAGCGGCGCGATCATGTTCGGCTTCAGCCTTCAGCCTATCTACCTGAATCCCTTCCTCATGCACAATAGCCCCATTTTCTTTCACCCTGCATTCCGCTTATGATGGAAGCGTCGGCCTGAGTGCCGGTTCAATCCGATTGATCGAGTTAGAGGAGGAAGAATCGATGGCAACGACAGAACATCCCCCTGGACCCCAGACAGGTCACGGGAAGGATAATCTCATTCCCGGCGTCAAATACGTCATTGCCGTCAGCAGTGGCAAAGGCGGGGTCGGCAAATCCACTGTCTCCGTCAACCTTGCCGTCGCGATGGCTTTAACCGGCGCCAAGGTCGGCCTGCTCGATGCGGATATCTATGGTCCGAATATTCCCATGATGATGGGCGTGACCAAGCCACCGGAACAGATAGACGGAAAAATCGCTCCAGCGGAAAGTCATGGCGTCAAGCTGATCTCCATGGGTTTCTTCGTGCCGGAGGATACAGCCGTGGTCTGGCGAGGTCCGATGGTCCATACTGCTATTCAGCAGCTCTTCCGCGATGTCCTGTGGGGCGAACTGGATTATCTGCTGATCGATCTGCCCCCAGGCACGGGAGACGCGCAGCTCACCTTGACGCAGTTGGTCCCGCTGACCGGCGCCGTGACTGTGACGACACCGCAAGAAGTCGCGCTGCACGACGTACGTAAAGGCATGATGATGTTCCAGAAGGTGAACGTGCCGCTGCTCGGTATTGTGGAGAACATGAGTTATTTTCTCTGCGGTCATTGCGGCGAGCGGACAGAAATATTTTCGCACGGGGGAGGGGAACGAGCCGCAGCCAAACTGGGAATCCCATTCCTAGGACGCGTGCCGATCGACCCGGCGATTCGAGACGGGGGCGACTCCGGTACTCCGATCGTCATGGCCGATCCGGCGTCTCCGCAATCTGCCGCGTTTCGTGAAATTGCGCAGAAAATCATCGCAGGCGTCACCGGCAAGGCACAAGGAGCTCCACCCATCGAGAGCCTGCTGAGTAAAATTAAGAACCCGTTTGCAAAGACCTAACTGGCAGACGAAAGGGCTGAATAAGCGCTCGGAGAGTTCGTGCAGGTGAGCGGCGAGATCCGAAGTTCTACGATCGGGGTTCGAAGTTCCAAAAACCTCGAACTTGGACCTTCAGCGTTCGCTGGTCCCGCCGCCTCGCGAAGCGAGGCCACTCATCATGATCATGCCAAGTATGGACCGGAGCGACGTCCTATTTCTCTATCGTCAAATGCTGCTCATCCGCCGGTTCGAAGAAAAATCGGCGGAGATGTACGCCCTCGCAAAAATTGCCGGATTCCTGCATCTCTATATCGGCGAAGAAGCCATTGCGGTTGGGGCTATTGCCGCCCTTCGACCGGATGACTACGCGATCAGTGCGTACCGCGACCACGGACATTGTCTTGCACGAGGCTCTCATCCAGGCCAGGTGATGGCCGAGCTGTTCGGCAAAGCGACGGGTCTGTGCCACGGCAAAGGCGGCTCCATGCATCTGGTGGATGCCCCGCGCCGGTTCATGGGCGGCTACGCCATTGTCGGTGGCCACATTCCCCTTGCCACAGGACTCGCGTTCGCGTCCAAGTATCAAAATCTCGACCTCGTGACCGTCTGCTTCTTCGGTGAAGGGGCGATCCCCAGCGGCCAGGCCCACGAAGCGCTGAACTTGGCGGCCTTATGGAAACTCCCTGTGATCTTCGTCTGCGAGAATAACCGCTACGGTATGGGAACGCCGGCTGAACGTGCCATCGCACTCTATGCAAACGTGGCAGAGACGGCCCGCTCCTATGGCATCATGGCTGAGCGCGTGGACGGCATGGATGTATTGGCCGTGCGCGATGCGATGCGTAGGATCGTCGAGCAGGCGCGCGCGGGGCAGGGACCATTTTTCATCGAGGCCATGACCTACCGGTTCATGGGCCACTCGATGTCCGATCCGGCGCACGGACATTACCGAACCAAAGAGGAAGTGGAGAAGCACCGCAAACGCGACCCTCTCCTATTGCTGAAGCAGACGATCCTGAGTAACAATCTGGGTACCGATGCCGATTTCCTACAGCTTGAACGCGAAGTCGGGGAGGTCGTGACGGCTGCCGTCAAATTCGCGGATGAAAGTCCGTTCCCCATTTCTTCGGAGCTTTATAATGACGTTCTGGCTGACTAACCGGCTGCTGAAACAGCCTCCAGGTTGACACATGGTAATGTCCTATCGGGAAGCTCTGAATCAGGCTATGCGGGAGGAGATGCGTCGAGACCCGCGCATTTTTCTGATCGGCGAAGAAGTGGGCTACTACCAGGGAGCCTTCAAAGTCAGCAAGGGTTTCGTGGAAGAATTCGGCCCACAACGGGTGGTGGATACGCCGATCACGGAAGCCGGCTTTACGGGGCTGGCAATCGGAGCCGCCATGGCCGGGTTGCATCCCATCGTCGAGCTCATGACCATGAATTTCGGCATTGTGGCATTGGATCAGATCGTCAACAACGCCGCTAAAATTCGATATATGTCCGGGGGGCAGCTATCGGTGCCGATGGTGATTCGCGGGCCGGGCAGCGCCGCACACCAGCTTGGGGCGCAGCATTCACAAAGTCTGGAAGCCTGGTTCTGTCACGTGCCGGGATTGAAAGTGATCGCCCCAGCTACGCCGCGCGATGCGAAGGGCCTACTGAAGAGCGCGATCCGGGACAAAAATCCTGTCATCTTCATCGAAGCGCAATTGCTCTACGGAACGAAGGGCGATGTTGAAGACGGTGAATACACAATCCCCATCGGTCTGGCCGAGGTGAAACGTGCCGGGCGTGATGTGACGATCGTGGCCTATTCGAAGATGCTGTTGCTGGCTCTGGAGGCAGCCGATCAATTGAGTCGAGAGGACATCGAGGTCGAGGTCATCGATCCTCGCACACTCAAACCCTTGGATCTCCCAACGATCGTGGCCTCGGTCAAAAAGACGGGACGTCTCGTGATTGTCGAAGAGGGCTGGCGGTTTTGCGGCCTGGGCGCGCAAATAGCCGAGAGTGTGTATGCGGAGGCGTTCGATTACCTGGACGCTCCCATCCAGCGCGTGACCGGCGAAGAGGTGCCGATGCCCTATAGCCGCCCGTTGGAAGACGCCGCCATCCCGGACAAGGCGCGGGTCATCAAAGCTGTCAAAGCACTGTGCGGTGTAAAGTAAACGAACGAAGGAGGCGCGTATACCATGTCATCACAAGCCCAGGCCCCCGGTCATATCGAAATCACGGAGACGCTCGTTCGGCTCTATGTCTTCCTGACACAGTATCTCGATCGTTGCCTCGATGAGGCAGCCAGGAAGACATACCCGGACGAGGAACTGCACGCGCATCTCTCCAAGACACGCGCAACGATGTCGGACATTCTGGCGGTGAATCCTGTGGTCAAGAGCAAAGTCGAGAAGGAATGTCAGGACGTACTCGCCCTTGGAGCCGCGATTTTGAAAGGCGGTCATGAGCGAGCCTCGGCGTTGGAGCCGATGCAGGCGCAGCGCGCTATCCTGCGGAACAAGACCATTGCCTTGAGCGATCTTGTGGCTGTGTTCCGGGCACTCTGATCGACTGTGGCGCGTGAAGCGCGAGACATGCGAGAAAGGCGCGACGAGGACAGATTGGGTTCCCACCTCGTTTGGCTCGTCAGTCTCGCACGGCTTTCAATACGGAATTTGTTATGTCAGACCAAGCACAGGAGAAACATCAATTAGCCGGCGTCGATGGACGCGAACGCGGCTTCAGCAGACCAGTCGTGTTTGAGCAAGCCGACGGAGGATATCAAGCCATTCTGCGATATGAAACAACGCGTGTGGCGACTACTCCGCACGACACACCGGGGGCGGCGCTGGAGGAGTTGATTCGCACGCTCCAAGGCCAAGGTTACTCGCAACTCCGCAGCCAACTCAGCGTTCGGGAAGGCACCTACCTGGGTTCTCGGGAGCCTTGGATCGAGTATCCGGACCCAGCGCGCGTGATGGAACAAGAGGGCGGGTGGCTGAAACGAATGGTTCGCTCTTTCCTACGGCAAAGTGAGGACAGCCATGGCTAGTCGCGTCGTCATGCCAAAACTCACCGACACGATGGAAGAGGGCGTCCTCGTTGCGTGGAAAAAACGCGAGGGGGACTCGGTGCAGGCAGGGGATGCACTCGCGGAAATCGAAACCGACAAGGCCATCATGGATCTGGAGGCTTTCGCCTCCGGCATTCTGCGCAAGATCCTGGTGCAGGACGGCGCAACCGTAATGTCCGGAACGTTGATCGGCGTCATCGGTGGAGCGGATGAGGATATTACCTCGGCGTTGACCGACCAGATCACTGCCGGGCCGTCGGTCGCCGTTGGAACGAAAACAACCGGACCGCCTGCGGCAGGTTTGGCACCTCTATTACCTGCGCGTTCAGAGGAAACCCGTGTTATCGCCTCGCCCCGCGCGAAAGCCCTTGCTGCCGACCGGGGGATCGATCTCTCCACTATCACGGGAACCGGTCCAGGCGGGCGAATCGTGGAAGAGGATGTTGTCAATGCCCAGGCGCCGCCAACGCAGGTGCTGCCAGCCGGAACAGACCAACCGCTGAGCCAGATGCGGAAAGCCATCGCCAGATCGACGACTCAGAGCAAAGGGCCGGTACCGCACTTTTATCTGACGAGCGAGATCGATATGGAGCAGGCAGAGCGGTTCCGCGATCAGTTCAAACAGAACCGAACCACGCATCCCTCCATCACCGACCTGTTGATCAAAGCCGCGGCAATTGCGCTCACGCGGCATCCGGACATCAATGTCTCATTCACCGGCCAGGCTATCAGGCGGCATGGGCACATCGATATCGGCATCGCCGTCGGCATCGATGACGGCTTGATCACGCCGGTCATTCGCAATTGCGGCGCGAAGCCGCTGGATGAGATCGTGACCGAGTCGCGGACGTTGATCGACCGGGCCAGGGAAAAACGCTTGCAGCCGCAGGAATACACCGGGGCCACGTTCTCCATCTCGAACTTGGGCATGTTCGACGTGGAAAACTTCATTGCAGTCCTTATTCCCCCACAGGCCGCCTCCATCGCCGTGGGATCCATTCGCGACGCGCCCGTCGTCAAAGATGGAGCAGTCATGGCGGGCCGGCGCATGAAGGTGACATTATCTTGCGACCACCGGGCTCTGGATGGTGTGCAGGGAGCCGGCTTCTTGAAAGAATTTAAACGTATCCTTGAACATCCTTCGGAGTTATTCCCATCGAAAGAGAAGCCATGAGCTTCATCCCACTCGACCAGCTCCGATCTTCGTCCTCCCAGTCATCCAAGGCTATCAACCTTCAGCCTACAGCCTTCACCCCTGCCCAACGCCTTCCCCCCTGGTTCAAAGTCCAAGCGAAAACCGGCCCGGACTATCTCGACATCAAGCAAACGATGGACCGGCTCAAGCTTCATACCATCTGCGAAGAAGCCCGCTGCCCGAATCGGTGGGAATGTTGGAACGCCCGCACTGCAACATTTCTAATCCTGGGCGACATCTGCACCAGACGGTGCCACTACTGTTCAGTCGAGACAGGCCGACCCTTGGCGGTCGATTATGCAGAGCCCCGACGTGTTGCAGAGGCGGTCCAGGCATTGGGCCTTCGCCATGCTGTGATCACCTCGGTGAACCGTGATGAACTGGAAGATGGCGGCGCAGTCATCTTTGCTGACACAATCCGGCAGACCAGGCGACTCAGCCCGGACTGCACGATTGAAGTGCTGATCCCTGATTTTGAAGGGAATGAGACAGCCCTTGCGACGGTCTGTGCCGAGAAGCCGGAAATTCTCAATCATAATATCGAAACGGTTCGGCGGCTGTTTCCCGCTATCAGGCCCCAGGGAAAGTATCAGCGATCGATCGAACTACTCGGCAAGGCCAAACATTTGGGCATGCATACTAAGTCCGGTTTGATCCTCGGGATGGGAGAGACGATCGACGAGGCCCGCCAAGTCATGCGTGATCTTCGCTCCGTCAGCTGTGACATCATCACCATCGGTCAGTATCTTCAGCCCACGAGAGAACACCTTCCGGTCTCGCGTTTCTACAACCCTAGCGACTTTGCGATGCTCAAAGAGGAGGGGATGGCCCTCGGCTTCACCCACGTCGAATCAGGTCCACTCGTCCGTAGCTCTTACCATGCAGAACAGCAGGTAGTTCCCGAAGGGACTATGCCTCGTCTATGAGCCACAACCACAATATCGTCATTATCAGCGCTCATCCAGATGACATGGAAATCGGCATGGGCGGGACGATCGCCAAGCTGGTGGAGTCCATGGCGGTGATTACATCCGTCGTCGTGACGAACGGCGGTCGGTCATCGAATCCATTCACATTGACGGAGCAACGGATGGCCGATGTGAGACGAGAAGAGGCCCTCCGTGCCGCCGACGTTTTGGGAGTAACAGAGGTAATCTTTTGTGACGAACCGGACGCAGCGGATGAGATCGATACCAAGGCTGTCACGCGGAGACTCGTCGAGATCCTGGCCCGCCTCCGACCGACCGAGGTCTATACGTTGGATGAGGATCTCGACCGACATCCGGCCCATCGTCTTGCCGGTAAGCTGGCGAGGGAAAGCGCCCTTGAAGCCGGGATCAATCTCAGCAGTGGCCTCTGGGCATACGAAATCTGGGGCCCCTTCGCGACCTGGGATCGTCTGGAGTACATTGACCACTATGTGGCCAAGAAGATGGCTGCCATTGCAGAACATCGCAGTCAGGTGGCCACGATACCTTACGGGGAAGGAGTCCTGGGATTAAACCGCTGGCGAGCCGTATTCGCCGACCCAAAGGCTAGCGCCCCGGCTGGTCAGTATGCAGAAGTCTTTCGGCTGGTTGAGATTTCCCCTCGTTCCACCCTGTCTGGTTTGTCTGGCTAGTTTCGCACACCAACCACACGAGCCGACCAAAGCACCAATTAAATCCGCACAACGAAGGGGATTGCGACTAAGACCACCCCGACTCCAACCAGCACATAGACGTTCGCAATAAAATAGGGCACAACGCAGAGCACGATCCCGGTGATGAGGGGCACGACTGCCTTCTGCTTTTTTCCATAAATAAAGAATCCAAATCCGATGGATCCGAAGAGCAGCCCCCAGAGCAAGACCGCTGTGCCACCGGACTCAAACATTCATGATTCTCGCGCCAATGGTGGAAGAGAGCACTGCTCTCTTACTTATCAGCTGCAAATGCTTTCGCGATTAGCGCCTGCGCTTCTTCCTGAATCCGTTTGAGATGTTCTTTTCCCCTGAAGCTCTCGGCATAGAGCTTGTAGACATCCTCAGTCCCGGAAGGCCGGGCGGCGAACCAACCCTGCTCGGTCACGACCTTCAGCCCACCGATTGACGCGCCATTGCCGGGGGCGGTCGTGAGTTTTGCGACGATTGCATCGCCGGCCAATTCGGTCGCGCTCACTTGATCGGGAGACAGCTTTGACAGAATCGCCTTCTGTTCAGGCGTCGCTGGCGCATCGATTCGTGCATAGATCGGCTCACCAAGATCGCGAGTCAGTTCACGGTACAGTTCACCAGGGTCGCGGCCAGTCTTGGCCATCATTTCCGCTGCCAGAAGATTCATGATGATGCCGTCCTTATCCGTCGTCCAGACTGATCCATCTCGGCGCAGGAACGAGGCCCCCGCGCTTTCTTCACCGCCGAAACCGAGCGAGCCCTCGAGCAAGCCGTTCACGAACCATTTGAAGCCGACCGGTACTTCAACAAGCTTGCGTGTGAGCTTCACCGCTACACGGTCGATGAGACTGCTGCTCACCAGCGTTTTCCCGATCCCGGCGTCTAGTTTCCAACCAGGTCGGTGAACGAAGAGATAGGAGATCGAAACCGCGAGGTAATGATTGGGATTCATCAGACCTGCAGAGGGGGTGACAATGCCATGCCGGTCGTTGTCTGCATCGTTGCCGAAAGCGACATCGAACCGATCTTTCAAGGCAATCAGATTCGCCATGGCATAGGGAGAGGAACAATCCATACGAATCTTGCCGTCCCAATCGAGTGGCATGAAACGAAAGGTCTGATCGACAGAGGGATTGACGATCTCGATGTTCAAACCATACCGCTCTGCGATCGGCTGCCAATAGGCCACACCGGACCCGCCGAGCGGATCGATACCGAGCTTCAACCCGGCTGACTTGATGGCAGTTAGATCGACAATGTGCAGTAGATCCTCGACATAAGCCCCAATGTAATCATGCTGGTGGGTCGTGCTGGCACGGCTAGCCTGGTCGTACGACAGGCGCTTGATTTCTTTCAGACCTGTGGCAAGGAGGGCGTTCGCGCGGTCCTCAATCCATTTCGTCACTTGGGTATCAGCCGGCCCCCCATGCGGTGGGTTGTACTTGATGCCGCCATCCTCCGGCGGATTGTGCGAGGGAGTGATAACGATGCCGTCGGCGAGCCCCGATGTTCTGTCTCCATTATAGGTAAGGATCGCATGAGAGATGACCGGAGTGGGGGTATAGCCGCCATCCCGATCGATCATCACCTCAACGCCGTTCGCTGCCAACACCTCAATCGCACTCACATACGCTGGTTCCGAGAGTGCATGGGTATCCCTACCGAGATAGAGCGGCCCGACCGTGCCCTGGCTTGCTCGATACTCACAGATCGCCTGAGTGATGGCCAGAATGTGCCATTCGTTAAAGCTTCTCTTGAAGGCAGAGCCTCGATGCCCCGACGTCCCAAAGGCCACGCGTTGCTCACGCACCATGACATCGGGCTTATCAGAAAAATAGGCAGCGATCAGCTTTGAGACATCGACAAGGATCGACAGTGGCGCCGGTTGGCCTGCTAGAGGATGAATGCCCATGCAGATGTGTAGCCCTAGCCCCCTATCGCTGTCAACAATTAGCTGACAGAAGGAAATATTCCTCGCAGCCCGCACCTCAGAGATAGCCACTTCTCTACAAAAACACAACCGTTGAACTATTTAGCAAGAGCGAAAAGGAATAATGCTAAATCCTTGAATGATTTCAGATGGCTCGATATAGTCGGAAATCCTTGTACGGATACCATAGAAATCCTATGGATTATTTTTGAGCCTGTTCGCGCATCAAGAACATCCCGTCACCCATCTTTATCACAAGGAGGAAGCCAGTATGAGTCAAGCCAAAGACCAGACCGTTGCATTGAATGTCCGACTGAAGCCGAGCGAACCGTCGGCACACCCGCGGGCGACAAACTACACGAATGTCGGTGTGGCGCAAGGTATCGCCTATCTCGATTTCGGGTTCATCGAACCTACATTGATCGCTTCCATCGCCAAGACCACGAAAGATGGCCAGGCGGGGCCGAAGGGATTAGAGGGCACTCTCGTCACCCGCGTGGCCATGGGAGTGGATGTGCTGGCGCGCTTGCATCAGCAGATTCAGCAAGTGCTAGTCAGTATGCGCGATGCGCGGCAGGCGAAACCGAAAGCATAATCACCCGCGTGGAGGGTCGCGCATCCACGCGGGACGATCATTTCGAACGTCGGTGTGGGCCCAAGCCGTTGAAGCATAAGATCTAAAGACCGAGCATCTCAACCAACGGGTGAACACATGAGGAAGGAGCTGAGGCTATCTCGGACTATTAGCATAGGCATTGTCGGCGTGGTCGTGCTGGGATGGAGTCTTAGCGGGCACTGCATGGAGGAGATCACTCCCGTGGCGAAGATCTGGGCTAATCCCAGCGCATTTCACCGTCACAAGGTGGTACTCAAGGGAGTATTGAAACTCGTCAGTCGGTGGGAAGGAAAAGATGCGGTGGGGGCCCCCACCTGCGGACCCATATTCAAACTCGACGATGACAGTGAAGACATTCCGGTCATCTATATCATCCGATGCGATGCCGCGGAGATCGGAAAAGTGACGGCGATGGCAGGGGAACGGGTGATCGTTCATGCGACGATCGAAGCCACAACCGTGGTCAGCACCGCCGAAGGCTCCGAATACAAGACCCGAGCCATGGCCTCAAAGATTCAGCGCGCAGAAGAGTAAAGCCCGCAGCTTTCCAATCAGCAGCACCGCCATCGCCAGAACGGACCCATCGTGACTCGCTATGAGTCTTTAGCTTGCAAACACCAAATACAAATAGGGGGGTCAGGCGTGAATATTGACTTATTTCGGTGTCCGCACGGTGAGGCTCTGGCGGACGCGTGCCTCGATGGCTGGATCGGGGTGGGTGAGGTAGGTGGCGGCCAGCCGACTGATCATGGAGGGATCCCGCTGTAACCGTCGCCCCAGTTCACGCGTGGTCAGGCCGCTCCAGGCGCGCGCGAGGTGTACGAACAGGGCGCGAGCTGGAACAAGGGCTCGCTGCCGGCCTGGGGCAAGGATCGCTTTGGGGGTGGCTCCACAGATCGTGGCAACGGCGATGAGCAGCGGGCCAAAGGCAATTCGTGCCGGACGGACGGTCACCTCGCGAGTCGCAGCAGTTTTCCGATCCGCTTCCTCAATAAATCCTTCGTCGCCGAGAAACCGTTGATCCACCGTCTCATAGAAACGGGCCTGGTGTCCCTGGGCGAGGCCCTCCTGGAGAAACCGCCGATAGGCTTGTCGTGCGGGGCCGAGCTGTCGGTGGAACGAGCCCAAGACGGTCGTTGTGTTAACCTGCACCGGACTGGATCGGCCCACATAAGCCGGATGGCTGCTCCAGCGGTAGGTCCAGGGACTCAGGGGGGTACGCATGCGAGCAGGATTGAGATGGAGATAGCGCACCAGTTCGAGGAGATAGGCGTCGCGATCACAAAGGATCGCCTGGTAGCGCCCCTGAAAAACATGCCCGTTTTTGTCATACCGTCGATTGTAGTACTGACTATAGGTAAACTGCAGCGCCTGCATCGTGCGCGACAAGGGATGGGAACCTGTCTCCACTAAGAGATGCACATGATTGGTCATAAGAACATAGGCATGGACCGTCACATCGTCCCGCTGGCGATAGCGCTCCAGACGGTCGAGATAGGCGAGGTAATCCGCTTCCTCATGAAAGATGGTCGCGCGGCGGTTGCCACGGACAATCACATGAAAGAACGCGCCAGGAAAATCGATACGGGGCTTACGAGCCATCGGTCGCGAACCTTACGCTTCACGGTACAATAAGTCAATACTCACGCCTGACCCCATCATGTCTCTCACAACGTAAAATTGGACTTGACAGTGTAAGTGTCACGGCAGTATTGTCGGCCACTTTCTAACAGTGAGGCTACCGAAATACTTCCATTTTGAGAGTGACCGGAATCGATGAGGAACCTATGACGCACAAGTTTAGTCTGATTTTTCTGTTAGGGATTTTCCTCGTCAGCCCGCACCTGGCGGCTGGTGGGGAGCCGCGCTATCCAGTTTTAGACTCGAAGTTTCCCGCGGCGGCGGCGAAACTGGGTTGGATTGATAACGAACGTGTAATCTTTCACGGCTATGATGTTGGAAGGATGACGCAGCCTGGCCCTGGTGAGGGACATCCAACGGCGGCGGAGGGCCTATTTATATGGGACACGGTCAGAGGCACCGTCACAAAATACTGGGACATCGCGGGGCCAGTTCCTTTGTGCGTGTTTCAAGGACATGTGTTCTTCTCGATGAAACTAAAGGGGAAGGAGAATGCTTGGCTACTGGTTTCAGGGCCTCCAGGAAAAGAGGAGCAGAAAATTGTCTCTACCGGGATATCGATGAATGGTCACAGCTGCCGAGTATCCGATCATAAACCCAGTTGGATGAAGGAAGATAAACACCGACGACTGCGGTTGCTGGATGAACACGGCTATCTGGATTTTGGGATTCCCTCACGCGCAGACCGATCTAAAGCCACTTCCATCTTGCTGTATCAGCCTGATGCGAAGGATCCACTGCAACTACCCTTCACAGGGGAGCAAGTGCGGCTGCATGCGACATACTACGAATTTCAAAACGTCTATCTTCTAGAGGGTGAGCGGATGACGACTTATGCAGCACCAGTTTGGCTACTCAAGCCGGATGGCTCCGTCACAACGGTTTTAGAGCCAACGGGGAAAGCATGGGAAAAGATGGGATGGGGACATTACCAACTCACAAAGAAGGGGCTCTTTCTGGTCGGTGGCTCAGGAAGTTATGACCATGTAGGCACGATGGGTGGATACCTTCTTTCTGGAGATAGGCCTATTCGCCTGATCTCAGGGGTTGCGAGAAATACTTCTGTTTCTCCTAGCGGGTGCAAGATAGCATTTGTGCACGCGCTTCATTCTCTAGCAGAGGCGGAAAGTGCGCAAGCTCTGCGTCAAGGCAAACAAGGAACTCGAACTCTCAAGATGATTGACCTTTGTGCAGGAAAAGGAGAATAGGCCATGGCGTTACCGACGGGGCTCAACGATCTAGCGAAACTTGCGCTGCTTGCTTCCGATTCTTCGTATTTTAAGAGTGACCTATCAGGTAGTGCGCTCGCGGCGCTTTTTGACACAACTTATGGCGTTGCACCGCAGTATTCTGTTCCATCGGGATATGTTGCCGTTGCTCAAGAGGTTGATCCAAATACTGGCTTTGGGTTCATCGCTTATAGGAAGGATGGAGCCACGCCAGCTGACGATGAAATCATCATTGCCATGCGGGGCACCGATGGCCCTAACCCTCAAGACTGGGTTTCGAATAGTCAGTATTTGGGATGGAATCAGTGGAATACTGCGAATACCGGACGAGATCTTGTTTTTGGATTTCTGGATTCACTGAAATCTGATCCCCGTGATGCAACAACTGCCTTCGAAGGCACGATCCACTTCACCGGCCAAAGCTTAGGCGGTGGGCTTGCGCAGTATGCTGCGTATGAATATGTCCAATCCCACCAGAATCTGGATGGCTTCAGCAAATCCAACATCACCCTCACCACCTTCAATGGATTTGGCGGCGTCCTTGGGCTCACGCAAAATCTTGGAGGCTATTCCTCGTCAGTCTTGGCCGACATCGGCTCCAATGCCCACTTCTATACCGAAGGTGATCTCGTTAGTCGCCTCGGCAGTCTGAACGGTCTAGGCCATACAGGTGGAACATCATATTTTCTGAATGCCCACGCATCTGAAATTGATCCAGATACCGGCGAGCCCTTTCTCCTGAATTTCGCGGATGCGCACCGGATCGAAACCGGTTTCTATCCATTCTTGCTGCCAGGCCTAGAGTTTGAGGCCGCCATCGCCCGCCCAATTGAGTATTTGCCCATGCAGAATGTGCAACGCATTGCGGCATTATATGGGCGTATCGCCAACGATCAGGATGTGTCACCGCTTGAATCGGGGCCCCGACTCGCGGCTGGTCTAATTGCTGGATTAGCACTCGGCGACCCGGCAGAAACAAATGCGCTCGTCCAAGCGGTGTTAACCAACCTCCACTCGGCAGGGCAGATGTCGGATGACTGGTACGTCACCTTGAGAAAATACGATTGGGGGGCCATTGCACAAGATACTGCGCTGGTTCTGCCAGGAGCCACGGGCGCAGCGTATGGAGTTTCACTCTTGGCAGCCATGCTGAGCGACGCGTTGGAGTTCCAAGTGGATCGGCATGCGCAGCTCTTCGATAGTATTCGGGATTGGGTGTCCGATGCCTTGCCGACCGTTGAACAAGGGGTGAGCCCAGAAGACCGGCGCCTCCAGGGGGAGATGCTCTTAGCCCTTGTGCCCGGCGCAGCGATTGGGTCGAAACTAGCTCCTGTGCTCCAACCGCTCGCGCTCGACATCAATGAATTTGCCCAAACGCTGGCTATGTCTGGCGCGAACTGGCTACATGAGGCACTGGCCCTAGTCCGTAACAAAGGGAATCTTTCTGGCCAGAGCCTTGCGACCCTCTCAACCCAGCTCACATCAGCAGTTACAGAAGTCGCCCTCGGCGTTGGAGCCAGCCCGGCGACGATACAAGAATATCTCAACACCTCACTTATTCCATTTATGCTCGACACGGCCCACGGCATCGGTAACGCCGTCACCGAGTTCCTGCAAGATGTGACGGGTGCCTTCGATCTTGGGCGCGCGCTCAATTTTAACGACATCAATCTCATTGCCCAGGCCTACGCGGCGGAGCTCAACGATCCTCGATTGGCGTCACCGATCCGAACTGCCTTGGAAGAGGCGCAGGCCATTGTCCAGCGCGCCGGTCAAACCGTGGTGATGCAGCAGGGGATTGGGATCAATCCGTTTAATGGAGCCGGCTTCGACCCCGATGCGGCGCCGCCCGCGACTGTGAATTTGAACGAAGGCCAGCTGCGAACGCTTTCGATCCATCTTCCGTATGCAGCGGGTCCTGGTGGACAACGGCTGCAACTCACACTGGGTGGGGCGAACGCCAGCGCATTTATTATTCGCACCGACGGCTCAGAACTGGCCGGTCAGAACGGCAGGTTCTCACTCACTGTGCCGGAAGGCCAGCGACAGCTGATCGTCGGCTTCCACGCGAAGCGCGATGTGACGGCATCAGGCTCGGTGACGGTTACAGCCACCCTAATTAATGCATCGGAACAAGCGACACACAGTCCGTCCGTCGAAGCGATTGTGGCGCTCGCCAATACGGGCACCCTTGGCGATGACGGAACGCCCGCCATTGACTTTAGCAGTAATGAGCTCCCCTCGGAGACCGTCATGTTTCCGGACTTTGGCACGTGGGTGGCGACGCGAGTGGAGGAAGTCAATTACGTGGTTCAGGGGGGAGCCCAAGGGACGTATTGGGCGGAAACGCACCTGGGCAACGACCAGTTCTATGGGGGGCCAGGATGGGATCGATTTGTCGCCTATGCCGGCAACGATCGGCTGGAGGGGTTCGGCGGGAATGATACATTGGAGGGCTGGGAGGGGGACGATGTCCTGCTGGGCGGAGATGGCGATGACACGCTGTATGGTGATATCGCGCTCGCGCAAGCGGGAACAGACTATCTCGATGGGGGTACCGGAGACGATTTCTTGATAGGTGGATCGGGGGATGACGAATTAGTCGGGGGACTCGGAAATGATAGGCTGATGGGTGATGGTGGCGCAACCAGCATCGATTATGGGCCGATTCCTGAATCGTTCCCCGGCTTTACATTGGATTATTCTTTGGGCTTAGGAATGGATACCTTGGATGGTGGAGCAGGAAACGATACTCTCGTAGGGTTTGCCGGTGCCGATATTCTCCTGGGCGGCGACGGGGCAGATCTGTTGTTCGGCGACGATCAGAATACCAACACGGTCACGCAAGGCGCCGATTGGTTGGAAGGCGGCGCAGGTAACGATCAGCTCCTAGGCGGTGGGGATGCCGATGCGCTCTATGGCGGGGACGGCGACGATCTCCTCCTCGGTGATTTTGCCGATAACTCCACTACCGGGGCGGATGATACTCTCGATGGCGGGACTGGTGACGATCGATTGCATGGCGGTGGAGGCCAAGATCTGCTCCAAGGCGGGAGCGGAAATGATTTCCTGGTCGGAGACGATGGGGAGGACAGCCTCTTTGGCGGAGACGGAATTGATGAGCTGCAGGGTGGAAACGGCGATGACAAACTCGCGGGAGACTCGGGCGATGATTTTCTCTTGGGCGATGCTGGGAACGACAGCGTATTCGGCGGCGAGGGCGCGGATCATTTGCAAGGCGGAATCGGCGATGATCTGATCCGGGGCAACATCGGTAACGATGGGTTATTTGGAGGGGACGGGATCGATCAGCTGTTTGGCGAAGAGGAACAGGATGAACTCTTCGGCGGAGCCGGGAACGATCTGCTGTCCGGTGGAATGGGGAATGACTATCTCGATGGCGAAGCAGGGGATAACACCTTGTTCGGTGACGACGGCTTCGACCAGCTGATCGGTGGAGCCGGCGAGGACGTTCTCGATGGCGGGGAGGGTAACGATCGATTAGTAGGCGGCGCCGGTCGCGATACCTATGTGTTTAGGATTGGTCATGGCATTGATACGGTGGAAGAGACCGTTCTCGATGGAAATAATATCGTGTTATTCGGCGCGGGGATTACCTCTGATTCGATTACCCTGAGCGCCACGCAAACTTCTATGCTGGTGCGCGTGGGAAGCTCCGGCGATGCGTTACAGATCGTCGGCTTTGCCGTGAACACTTTCCAATTTGCCGACGGTATGGTCCTGACCCACGATCAACTCCTTGAACGAGGATTTAGCTTATCAGGGACTGCCGGGAACGACATCATTACCGGAACGGATGTCACCGACCGCATCACCGGAGGCGACGGCGAGGATCAGCTGGAGGGTCGTGGCGGGGCCGATAGGCTTTCCGGTGGGGACGGGGACGACTGGCTGATCGGCGGCGCGGGCGATGACCTGCTGCAAGGTGGCTCAGGCAACGATCAGCTGTTTGGCGACGAAGGAGATGATGTATTGGATGGCGGAACGGGTAATGACGTTCTTGTCGGCGGAGATGGGGCTGACATCCTAGCAGGAGGGACTGATGACGATCAGTTGCTTGGTGGAGACGGGGATGATCAACTTGATGGCGGTGCCGGGACGGATATGCTGAATGGGGGAACCGGACAGGATACCTATGTCTTCGGTCGTGGCTCTGGGCAGGATGCCGTGCGGGATTCCCCTGTCGAACAATCCGGTCCGAATACGATCCAACTGACCAGCGGAATCAGTCCCAATGAGGTGCGCCTGCAAGCCCGCCGATCGGAGGACGGAGTTAATGTGGTGCTCACGATCAATGGAACGCAGGATGAACTGACGCTCCTCGGTGCCGCGGATCCAAGCCTGCTGTCGATCAGCCAGATGCTCTTCGCCGATGGAACGACTTGGGACACCGCCGAGATATTGTCTCGCATCGAGGGGTTACGCCTCACGGCTGCACCTGCCGGAAGTTCTCTGGAAGGCACAGGATTTCGGGATGAATTGATTGGGGCACAAGGCAACGATGAGCTGGACGGGCTTGGTAACGCCGATCGGATGGTCGGTGGAGCCGGCGACGACCGCTACCGGGTCGATCATCCTGGCGATACTGTGGTGGAGCTTGACGAGGAAGGGACGGACACGGTGCTGAGCCAGATCGACTATGTGCTTCCCACCCATGTGGAGAATCTTCTCTTGCGGACGACGGACCAACCGGCCACAGATCCGGTTCGTGGTGAGGGCAATGCGAGCGACAATGTACTGTACGGGAATTTTGTGAACAATGTGCTGATTGGTGGGGCAGGAAACGATACTTTCTGGGGCGGATTCAGCCTCGGCAGCGACTATGGACCGGGCGACGATGATTTGTCCGGCGGCACCGGGGACGATACCTACGTCATAGAGGGTAATTTCAATGGCTTCGATACGATCCATGATGTGGCGCTGCCGGGAGAAGGGAACCGGCTGCAATTCAGCGCCAGCGTCCGGCCGGATGATGTGGTGTTCGTCCAAGTTGGCTCTTCGCTTCGCATCACCAATAGTGGCGGAACGGATGGCGCGATGTTGGCCAATTTTGACCCCAGTGGGATAACCGGATCGTTGGTGACCGAGGTCGTGGCCTTCAGCGGCGGTGTCGAAGACGTGACGGGCGGCTATGAAACGTTCCTGCTGGCATTGATGCATCCGACGTTGGGTACTGACAATGCCGATACGATGATTGGTACCTCGAGCGCTGAAGTCATTAAGGCGCAGGGAGGTGACGACGTAGTTGAAGGCGGTGCCGGTAACGATGTAATGCTCGGCGGAACCGGCAACGACACCTATCTGTTCAATCAGGGTGACGGGTTCGATCTGATCGATGATCAGTCTGGAACGGGAGACACCAATCTGGTGCAGTTCGGCGCCGGCATCACCCAAGAGATGCTGCGCGTCTCGTATAGCGGAACCTTCGGCATCGGCGGCCTGACGGTCCGGATCGGTGCGTCGGGAGATGGGCTCCATTTCCTCGGCGTGTCGGCTGAGGACTCCACTGGGGCGCATGCGGTCGACACATTTCATTTCGCAGATGGCACTCAACTCACGTTTGCCCAGCTGTTCGAACGCGAAATCTTGGTGCAAGGAACCGGACGGAGCGACGGCGAATTGTTCGGCACATTTGCGAATGATCGGATGAACGGCTTCGGCGGGTCGGAGAGCCTCTCCGGTGGTGCTGGCGACGATCAGCTTGAGGGTGGGACGGGCAATGACACGTTGTTAGGAGGAGAGGGAGAAGACACCTATATTTTCCGATTAGGCGACGGGTTCGATCGCATCGAAGACGACGCCGAGTTTATCGACGATGGACAAGGGGGGCATTTGGCCAACAATCGCATCCTCTTTGGTCCGGGGATCATCCTGTCCGATCTCTCGTTCGTGGAAGTCGACTTGACGATTCGGACAATTCTTGTTGGGCCGAATGGAGACGGGATAGAGTTGCCGAATTTTGTGGATTACTCACCAGGCCTTCGCACCATCAGCTTTTCCGACGGTCTGACCGTCGATATCTATGACTTGCGCGATGGAGGGCGCGTGACCGACGATCAAACGATTCAAGGCGGTTCCGGCGGCGGTGTGTTGATCGGAGGGGCCGGCAACGATGTCATCCAGTCTGGTGGTGGTCACACCGCCCTCATTGGTGGGGCCGGACACGATACGCTTGTCGGTGGATCCGGCCACAACTGGATTTCCGGAGGGCCAGGCAACGATTTTATTCTGGGTGGCAGCGGCGGCAACACGTTCCTCTTGTCCCCCGGGAGTGGCCGGGATTCCATTCAAATCCCCAATTACCAACTGTTGTTGGATTCCAGTACGGCACGATTTTCAGGAGGCTATGGCTCGTACCATCCGAGCTTATCGCTCGGTTCACTGGTGATTGGCTATGGAGATCTCGGAGATGCACTGCATATCCTGGATTTTGATCCCAATGATGTGTTTGCCAGACCGGCAGTTCACCGTTTTGAGTTTTCCGATCGCGTACTGACGTATGAGGGGCTTATTGCGTTGGGGTTCGACATCAATGGAACTGGCGGGGACGATGTCCTGACGGGGACGAATACCACCGATCGGTTCTCGGGCTTCGCCGGTAACGACAATCTGAGCGGCGGGGCTGGAACGGACTCGTTTATTGGTGGGCAAGGTAACGATGCGTTGCATGGCGGCGCTGGTCATGACATCTATGTCTTCAACATCGGCGACGGTCTCGATACGATCGAAGATGTGGCGGTCCTAGATGAGGGCAATCGGATTCAGTTTGGCGTGGGGATCACTCAGGCCGATCTGGCGTTCACCCAGGATCAAGCGGCGCAGACGCTCACCATCCAGGTCGGCAGCAGCGGGACCGATCAATTAGTGCTGACGAATTTCGATCCGATGGGAGCCAATGGCTCGATGGTTGTCGAGACATTGGCGTTTGCCGATGGGAGCACGGCGAGTCTGGCATCGCTACTTGGTGGGGCGATCAACCATGCGCCGACCGTGACGACGCCGATTGCGGATCGGACCGTGCAAGAGGATACGCCGTTCAGCGTCACCGTTCCGGCCAATACCTTTGCCGATGAGGATGCGGGTGATGTGCTCAGCTACAGTGCTGCACAGGCAAACGGGACTGCGCTGCCATCCTGGCTGAGCTTCGATGCGACGACCGCGACGTTCAGCGGGACACCCGATGATGCACAGGTCGGCAGTCTCGACCTCCGTGTCACGGCAACCGACAGCGAGCATCTCAACGTGTTCGATGTCTTTACGCTCACCGTGACGAATGTGAATGAGACCCCGACCGTCGCTTCGCCGCCGGCCGATCACACCGCAGTGGAAGATACCGCGTTCGCGTTCGCTATACCGGGATCCACCTTTGCGGACGTGGATCAGCTGCACGGGGACACGTTGACGTACAGTGCCACCCTTGCCGGTGTGTCGCCGCTCCCAACCTGGCTCAGGTTCGATCCAATGACCCGCACGTTCAGCGGGACACCAGGTAACAGCCATGTCGGTACGCTGGCACTCACGGTGACGGCAACCGACTCCGGCAATCTGAGTACCTCGACAGGGTTGACCCTGACGGTTCAGAACGCGAACGATGCACCGACCGTGGCGGTTCCGATTGCCGATCACACGGCGGCGGAAGATGCGGCCTTCTCCTTGACCATCCCCACGACAGCCTTTGCCGATGAGGACGTCATCCATGGGGATGGGCTGACCTACAGCGCCACACTCGCCGCGGGCAATCCGTTGCCGACGTGGCTGAGCTTCAACCCCACCACGCGGACGTTCAGCGGGACACCGGGCGTCGGCGACGCCGGCTCGGTGCAGATCGCCGTGACTGCCACTGACAGCGGCGCGCGTAGCGCCACCGATACCTTTGCGCTTGTCATTTCGGGCCCACTGCCCAAGACGCTGGTCGGAACCGCTGGGAATGACATCCTGACCGGTGGCCGAAGCGACGATACGCTCACAGGACTGGCAGGGAACGACACCGTGACTGGTGGACAAGGCCATGACCTGCTCGACGGGGGAATCGGCACCGACACGATGAACGGCGGCAGTGGCAACGACATCTATGTCGTCGATGTCGCCGGCGATGTCGTGACGGAACTGGCCAACGAAGGCACCGATACGGTGCAGACGGCACTGCCTACCTATACATTGGGCGCGAACGTGGAGAATCTGACACTGACCGGCACGGGCCCGAATGCCGGATTCGGCAATGCGCTCGCCAATACGCTCACCGGCAACAGCGGCGCGAATCTCCTCGATGGCGGCGCGGGGAGCGATACGATGGCCGGTGGTGCGGGCAATGACCTCTATATCGTGGATCACGTCGTCGATGTCGTGACGGAACAAGCCAATGAAGGCACGCTCGATTCGGTGACAAGTTCAGTGACTTACGGCCTCAGCGCCCATGTCGAACACCTGGTGTTGACGGGCTCGGCTGCCATTAATGGCACCGGCAACGACGGAGACAACGTCCTCACCGGCAACAGCGCGGCGAATGTACTCACGGGGTTGGCTGGAAATGACACCTATATCATCGGAACAGGCGATACGGTGATGGAGGCAGCCGGCGGAGGTACCGATACGGTGCTCAGCACGGTCACGCACACGCTGGCCGCCAACGTGGAGAACCTCACCCTGCTGGGTCTGAGCACGATCGCTGGGACCGGCAACGTGGTGGATAACATCCTCAATGGCTCCGCCAATCTGGGAGCCAATGTCTTGACGGGTGGGACGGGCAATGACACCTATATGATTGGAGCCGGCGATTCCGTAGTCGAAGCGGCCAATGGGGGCATTGATACGGTGCAGGTGGGTTTCACCTACACGCTCGGGGCCAACGTCGAGAATCTCATGCTGACCGGCGCCGCCGCCCTCAACGGAACAGGGAACACCCTCGACAACGTCCTTACGGGAAACAAAGCCACCAACACCCTCAGCGGCGCCAACGGGAACGATACCCTACGTGGTGGCCTGGGAAATGACACAGTGAATGGCGGCGGCGGGAACGACACCTTCCTATTTGGGAGAGGCGACGGGCAGGATCTATTGCAGGACAATAGTGGAACGGCGGACAAGCTGCTCTACGATGCCGGCATCAATCCGCTCGATCTTGTCATCGGTCGGCAAGTGAACGACTTGCGGTTAACGATCCATGGTTCCTCCGATCAGATCACGGTGCAGAACTGGTATGTCGGCACGACCAATCGGACGGAGACGATTCAAGCCGGCAATGGCCAAGCCTTGCTCAGTACGGAAGTCGATCAATTGATCCAGGCGATGGCGGGATTTACCGCAGAAACAGGGCTCACCTGGGATCAAGCCATCGATCAGCAACCTCAGCAAGTGCAGACGGTTCTGGCCGCGAGCTGGCAGTGAGAAGACGTAAAACGTGAAACGTTAAAGGTGAATCGTGGGGCGGTATTTTAGTCTGTCTCATTGTCGCCCCGTTTCTCTGGTCTGTCGGGTGTCGTGCGAGAGAAAGAAATGGTTCGTTAGCTACGATTCTGGTCGAGGTCGAGGACTTCGGCAAGGGCCTCGTGAACTCGGGTCATGAGTGCCGGCAAGAGTGTGTTCATGGGACATTGCATGTGACGGCGCTTGTAGATCGCGCGTAGTTGATCGATCAGTAGATCGGACTCTCGACGCAGATGGTCTGTCGCAGAAACACGCAGGCGCAGCGGCTCGGCTCGGTCCACTAAGTTGGTCGTGAGGGGAACGATCAGCCTTGTGGGATTGTGGGCGTCAAGCACTACCCGAGCGTGGACCATCCGCAAGAATTGCGTCTCTCCTGGCTCTGTACCCAGCCTTTGGATCGAGGTTGGTGAACCAGACTTCTCCTCGCTTAGGCAACGGAAGTCCGTTCGATAGCGGCATCCTCGCGATTAACAGGAATGCTCTCATTTCGCACTATCTTTGAGGCTTCAGCCATCGGTCTGGCTCGGACTAACGCCTCTGTCTGTCGATTCATTCGTTCGATGGCGCGACGAATGTGCGCAGTTCTGGAGAGATGCAGCGTATCCGCACAACGACGACTGGCCTGCTATACATCCTCAGTCAACCTAAGTGAGATGGCTGCCATGATATTCTTCATGGATTTACTAAATGGATACTTTCCTAAGATGGCCATGGATAGAGTCTGTCCGCAAGGTTCTCGTTCACTTCCCCGCCAGGCCGATAGGGCAATCTGATGTTACACTTTCCAGAGCGGACTCCAGCGGAATCTCATGCCAAGACACCCGATGTTCTGGCTCCCCCCCTTGATACAGGACTGAACTGCCTCCTGATATTGGCCCGCTTCTACGACCTGCCGGCGGATGGCGCACAATTACGCCATCAGTTTGCCGAGTCAGGAAAACCCCTTTCCGATACCGATCTTCTCCGCGCTGCCAAACATCTTGGGCTCAAGGCCGGCTCCATTAAGACCGAGTGGGCCAAGCTCTCTGGAATGCCCCTTCCCGCCATCGCCAAACGAAAAAATGGGAACTATGTGGTGCTCGCTAAAATCGACGAAGGGAAGGCGCTGATCCAGGATCCGGAGGAAGGGCATCCACTCGTCCTGTCACGCGCGCAGTTCGAAATGGCTTGGAGCGGGCAGCTGTTACTCGTGACCAAGCGGGCCAACCTGCGCCAGCAAGACCTAAACTTTGACTTCTCCTGGTTTATTCCTGCCATCGTCAAGTATCGGAAGTTTCTGGGCGAGGTGCTGATCGCGTCGTTCTTCCTGCAGCTTTTTGCGTTGCTGACCCCGCTCTTCACGCAAGTCATCATCGATAAGGTGCTTGTTCATAAGGGGCTCACCACGCTTTATGTGCTGGCGATCGGTATGATGGCCATGGCGCTCTTTGATGTGCTGTTAGGTGGGCTGCGGACCTATCTCTTTTCCCATACGACAAACCGGATCGATGTCGCCCTGGGCGCGCAGTTGTTCCGCCATGTCCTGGCGCTTCCCTTGGCTTATTTTGAGGCGAGACGGGTGGGGGATACGGTCGCCCGGGTGCGTGAACTGGAGCATATCCGCCAGTTCTTGACTAGCCATTCCGTGACCGTCGTTCTCGACGTCCTCTTCACCCTGGTGTTTCTCGCCGTCATGTGGTTCTACAGCCCGATCCTCACGCTTGTTGTGATGGGCTCGTTGCCGCTCTATGCCCTCTTATCGATCTCCATTACACCCGCAATCCGGGCCAGGCTCCATGAGAAATTCAATCGGGGCGCTGACAATCAATCTTTCCTGGTGGAGACGATCAGCGGCATCCAAACGGTGAAGGCGATGGCCGTTGAGCCACCCTTGTTGCGGAAGTGGGAAGAACAATTGGCCGGCTATGTGCGGGCGAGTTTTCGCGCGACCAGCTTGATGACCGTGGCAGGGCAGACCGGAACGCTCATTCAAAAAGTGACGACCATCGCCGTGATGTGGCTGGGGGCCTATCGCGTGATCGATGGGGATCTGACGATCGGGCAATTGATTGCCTTCACCATGCTCTCGGCGCAAGTGACGGGACCGATGTTGCGTCTTGTGAATCTGTGGCAGGAGTTGCAGCAAGTCGGCATCTCGGTGCAGCGCTTGGGAGACATCCTGAATACGCAGCCGGAGCCTGCCTACAGCCCCAATCGCACGACATTACCGCAAGTGGCCGGGCAGGTGGTATTCGACGACGTCACATTTCGCTATCGTCCTGATGGAACCGACGTGCTACGCAAGGTGTCGTTCACAGTGATGCCGGGCCAGGTGATTGGGCTGGTGGGGCGATCCGGGTCCGGTAAGAGTACCGTGGCCAAATTGATTCAACGGCTCTATGTGCCGGCGAGTGGGCGGATTCTGGTGGACGGGGTAGATCTCGCGCAGGTGGATCCAGCCTGGCTCCGCATGCAGGTAGGGGTGGTGCTTCAAGAGAACTTTCTGTTCAATCGTTCTGTGCGCGACAACATCGCCCTGACCGATCCGGGGTTGGCAATGGAACAGGTGATCCGGGCGGCCCAGCTGGCAGGCGCGCACGAATTCATTCTGGAGCTGCCGGAGGGCTACGACACGATGGTGGGTGAACATGGCTGCTCGCTGTCCGGCGGACAACGCCAGCGGATCGCGATTGCCCGGGCCTTAGTCGCAAACCCGCGCATTCTGATCTTCGACGAAGCCACCAGCGCTCTGGACTATGAGTCCGAAGCCATCATTCAGAAGAATATGGCGCAGATCAGCAGGGGACGGACGGTGTTTATTATTGCCCACCGGCTGAGCACGGTGCGGCCGGCGCATCAGATTTACGTGTTGGACAAGGGTGAAATTGTTGAACGTGGTTCACACGAAGAGTTGCTGCAAGTGAACGGGTTTTATGCGCGTTTGCAGGCCCATCAGGATGGATACGCAACGGTAACACGTGAGGGAGCTGGGGTATTCAAGACGTGAAGGGATGGTGGGAATGTTGAATGATAAATCTCTAATTTTATATATGTAATGGTGAGTATCGAATAATAAACAATGAATTATGAATATGGAATGGCTAATTAGTAATAACAAATATTTAAGGTGATTGACCTGAATGAGGAGCGGTGGAGGGGGCGGATAGATAGGCGAGGAATCCTGGGGCAGAAGAGACTATGGGATTTGGAGTTATTTCACGACATTGGGCGGTGTGGCGGGCATCCTGGGAGGCGGAACGCGAACAGACAGTCGTCGCCATCTCGGGTGGTCGCCACACGGATTTTCTTCCGGCCGTCTTGGAGGTTCAGCAGGCGCCACCCTCGCCCATCGGTAGATTGACCCTCTGGACCATTCTGATGGTCTTTACTTTTGGGGTGCTCTGGGCGACTTTCGGCTGGATCGATATTGTCGCGACGGCACGGGGCAAGATCATTCCAAGCGGATACTCGAAGGTGATTCAACCCTATGAAACCGGTGTGATCGCCGCGATTCATGTACAGAATGGGCAGTTGGTGAGGCAGGGAGACATCCTGATCGCTCTGGATCCGACGCTGAACCGGGCCGATCATGATCGGGCCTTGAATGAATATCGGGCTGCCAAGGTTGAGGCGGCGCGACTCCGCGCGCTGATCGCAGGGAACCCGACCTTTGAAGCCCCTCTGGATGGCGATCCTCAGTATGTGCAACTGCAAGGACAACTCCTCAGGGATCAGCTGGATGAGTTTCAGGCCCGCACCTCCTCAGCGAAATTTTTGATCGATCAACGCAGGGCAGGACTCGATCAAACACGAGAGAATATTCGCCGACTGGAAGCGACGGTTCCCATTGAAGCTGAACGGGCGAACACCTATAAGAAACTGTTCGCCCATGAGGCGGCCACAAAGATGGATTTCCTGCAAGCGGAGGGACAGCGGATCGACAAGACGCAGGAATTGGCCGGGCAGCGCAAACGGTTCATGCAAGATTACGCCGCGCTCGCTGAGGCCAGAAAAAACTACTGGGCTCTCCTGTCTGAGTTCCAGCAAACCAAACAGGTAGAACTCTCGCAGATCGAGACTAAAGTGGCGTCATTGTCGCAGGACGTGACTAAAGCCGGACAGAGGGCGGAGTTTCAACGGCTGACATCTCCCATCGATGGCGTGGTGCAGCAATTGGCTGTCCATACCGTGGGAGGGGTGGTCACACCGGCGCAGGAGCTGCTCATCGTGGTTCCACAGGATCATCCGGTGGAGGTCGAGGCCCAAGTTGAGAATAAAGATGTGGGTTTTGTGAAGAGCGGGCAGATCGTCGAGATCAAGGTCGAGACCTTTCCCTTTACTCTCTACGGGACCATTCCTGGGAAAGTCTTGAGTGTGTCCGACGATGCCGCGCCGATTGAAAAGGTTGGGTTGGTCTATCCGACCAGAGTCAGTATGGACCGATCGACCATCCAAGTGGAGGGGAGGGATGTCAATCTGTCTCCAGGCATGGCAGTCACAGTGGAGGTGAAGACGGGCCAGCGCCGCGTCATCGAATATCTCCTGAGCCCGCTGCTCAAGTCAGTAAAGGAAAGCATTAGGGAGAGATGAAGAAGTTGTTGTTTAATCGTACTAATAGCTACATTCTGATTTCTGTTATTGTCGCGCTAAGTCTAAGCCAGTATTCCTATGCAGAAGCAGCTGCTATCGGAGGGGACGGGGGCCTGACTTCTCAACCCCAATCTGTTCTGCCCTTGAACCTGACCTTGCGCGGCGCCTTGGCTGCGGTAGTCGAAAATAACCCCGCTGTGCTCCTCTATAAAGAGCGGATCGAAGAGGCCCGTGGGCAAGTGCAAACACAATTGGGCGCCATGCTCCCGAACTTCTCGTCGACGGTCCGGCAAACCAGGCAAACGCAGTTTCGGGGAACCTTTGGACTCGACCCTGTGAGGTCCGACCCCTTCAGTATTTTCGATGCCCGCCTCAACGCAACGCAAAATCTCCTGAGCGTCAGCTTGATCCAGCGTTGGCGCGCTTCGCGCGAAATGCTCCAGGTCAGCGAGGCTGAGTCAGAGAGTCGAAAGTTCGACACGATGGCCGGCGTGGCGCTCGCCTATATGGAATGCCTGAAGGCTATGGGCAAGGTGAATATGCATGAAGCGAACCAACAGGTGATGAACGATCTGCTGGGGCTTATCAAGCAGCGCCAGCGTGTGGGGGTCGCGACGGGCCTCGACGTTGCGCGGCTCGAAGCACAACTTGCCGGTGAACGGCAACAGACTTCAGTTTCGCAATATGCCGTCGAGAGCGCCAAACTGAATATTCTCAATCTGCTGGCGCTTCCTTATGAAACCCCGCTGACATTGAGTGATGAATTTCGGCCCGATGTGCTCGGCCCATCAGCCGTCCAGTCTGCCGTCGAAGAAGCTTTGAAGCTGCGACCGGAAGTGACGGCACAGGTCACACGGGTGAGGGCAACCGAGCTGACCTATTCTTCCATCACGGGCGAGCGTCTTCCGTCATTGGTGGCGCAAGGGGACTATGGTCTCATTGGGAATCGGTGGAACAATACACTCGACACGTACAACATGGCGCTGTTGTTTCAAATCCCGATTTTCGATGGAGGGCAGCGAGAGGGCCGCATCGCGCAATCCCGGAGCCAATTGCGACAAGAGGCCCTTCGTCTACAGACGATTTTGAACCAAGTGAAGATGGAGGTCCACGATGCCATGGTTGCCCTGACTGCTGCGAAGGATCAAGTCGGGATCGCGCAGGCCGGAATGCGATCCGCCACCAGGGAACTTGAATTAGCCCGCGAACGCTACGCTGTGATTACAGCATCGAGTCATTTCGAGCTCACCAATGCGCTGACTGCCGTAGCGCGCGCGCGAGACAATCTGGTTGAGGCGCTGTTTCAACTCAATGCGACACGAGTCAATCTTGCGAGAGCAACCGGCAGTTTGGAGTTGCTGGATTAGTGCTCCCTGCCAAGGTCGAGCATTCGACCGTTCTTTTCATTTTCTTTCTCACCGTTGAAATCTTTGCTCCGCGAGGGTAGTGTGTAGTGTATATATTGAGATTAATCTGCGAGTTGACATAATCCTTCTTATCAGACATCAGGCGTTTTAACTTATGTCCCTTGAACTGCTTGGACGGATCCAACAGGAACTGTCGATTACGACGAGCGCCGTTTACGAAACCATCCTTGCCGTGGCCGAACGAGCCAATCGGAAGGCGCAAGTCGTTCGTTTGCACACCCAGGCTTCGGGCTTGTTAAGTCAGATCGAACAGGTTCATGGCGATCTCGGTCGTCAGATCGCTTTGCTCTGTGCCAAGCGCCCCTCGTTCACCCAGGAGTCGGCACTGCCCTCTCAGGAATTAGGCGATGTCCTTGGCCAGGCCACCGATCGCGTTCAACATCTGAAACGGACACTCCTCACTGTCGATAACCATATTCGAGAGATCAAGCTGGAGACGATTCACCATGAACTCCTGACCCTGCAGCAGGATCTGAGCCTTCGCTCAGCAGCCATCGAACGGTTCCCGGTCGTCAAGGGGTCGCCCATCCAGGGGAAGACACTGGCTGATATCTCATGGCCTGCGTCGGTGCGCCTGGTGACGGTGCTTCGCGGGCCATTTTTGGTGCCGCCAGACAATGCCATTCAACTCCGCCTCGACGATATCTTGATCATGATAGGACTGCAGGAAGATCTCGCGCTGGTTGCCTCCAATTTCATTCAAACGCGGAGTGCCAAATCGGCATAAATGAGTGTTTCAGGTTTCGAGTCTCTTGTTTTCAGAGCGAGTATCCGTAGAGCATGAAACCTGAAACGAGAAACGAGAAATCTTCCGAGCGGCAGAATTTCACGATGGGGCACAGGACGATGCGCTTATTCCGAATCCTCATCACCGTGGCATTTTTGGCCTGCTTGGATATCCACTTGGCCCTGGCCGATGAGCCTGCCGCGGCAAAATCCAATGACCCCCCAGGCCTCCGCCTGTTGGAAGAAATTCAAACTGTCATCACCGATCTAGCCGAGTCGGCAAAACCCTCCGTCGTGAATCTGATTCCACTGTCCAGCCCAGGCCGAGGGCGTGACTCATCTCAAGACCGATCTCCTTATGTCTCAGGATCAGGGTCCGGCGTCATCATCGATCCTGACGGATACATTGTTACGAACAACCATGTCATCGGCGATGCCATGGAGATGGAAGTTCGTTTCTCCGACAAGTCCAAGTTGATCGCGCAGGTGGTCGGCAAGGATCTGGATACGGACTTAGCGGTCCTCAAGGTGACCGCTGCCCATCCTTTCCCTAGCGCGAAATTCGGGGATTCGTCGGCTGTGCGAGTGGGCCAATGGGTACTCGCCGTTGGGAGCCCGTTCGGACTTGATCGAACGGTCACACTCGGCGTCGTGAGTGGAATCGGCCGGGAGAACATCAATCTCTCGCGCTACGAAAACTTCATTCAGACGGACGCGTCGATCAATCCAGGCAACTCGGGCGGCCCGCTCTTTAACCTGCGCGGTGAAGTCATCGGTATCAATACCGCGATCATTAACTTTGCCCAAGGGATCGGCTTTGCCATTCCCTCCAACATGGCCAAACAAGTCATCCAACAATTGCTGACGCAGGGGCGGGTGACCAGAGGCTGGCTAGGCGTCGGTATCCAACCGCTCACAATGGAGTTGGCGCGCAAGTTCGGCGTCAACGAAGGCGACGGGGTCTTGGTCAATGAAGTATTCGAGAAGGATCCCGCTTCGGCAGCCGGCATCAAACCAGGCGACATTGTGACCCGCATCGACGGCACTGTGATCGACTCGCCGAACCGGCTCACTCGCGTCGTGGCGGGATTGGTTCCAGGCTCGACCATACAAGTCGAGATTGTCCGGGATCAGCGGCGCCTGGTAGTGGAGGTCTCTCTCGCTGAACGTCCAGATCATGGCGTGATTGCCTCGCTTCCCCAAGCGCGCACTGAGATGAAGATCGGGTTCGAAGTGCAAGATCTGACGCCGGGACTCGCCGATAAATTCAAATTGCGGGAGAGCCAAGGTCCGCTCATTAGCAGAGTGGATCCAGGAAGCCTCGCGCAATCGGAAGGTCTTCAGGAAGGCGACCTCATAAAGGAAGTCAACCGCGTCGATGTGGGGTCGGTTGCCGATTTCAGCCGGGCGATTTCAAAAATCAGGCGAGGCGAGACTCTCCTCCTTCGTGTGCTCAGAGAAACCCGCGCCTTCTTCGTCGTGCTCAAACCGAGCGACTAGCTTGGTTTGTTTGGTCTATTTGGTTTGTCTGGTTTTGGAGTTGAACGGAACTAACCAGGTGAACCGAATCAATCAAACAAACCAAAAAACCCAATGAACCAAATGAACATTTAATGCGCTCCCGCATGCATCTCTACCTTGTGCGTCTCTACGATACGGGCCGCCAGCTCGCGCGGCACTTCATCGTATCTTGCGAATTCCATCGTATAACTGCCGCGTCCTGCCGTGTGCGAATTCAGCGTCGTGGCATAGGTGAGCATCTCCGCCAGTGGAACAAGCGCCGTTATCTGCTCCGTGCGGTCGTTTGCTTCTACATGGAGAATTCGTCCTCGGCGCCCATTTAAGTCCCCGATGACACCTCCGATATGGTCAGCGGGCGCCGCAACCTCCACCGTCATGATTGGCTCCAAGAGGACAGGGTGGGCCGTTTCCAAGGCTTTTTTGAAGGCCATCGATCCTGCGACCTTAAAGGCCATTTCAGATGAATCGACTGAATGGTATGATCCATCGAATACGGCAACCCTACAGTCGACGACAGGAAATCCCGCCAAAATTCCGTGGTGCATCGCTTCGACCACCCCCTTCTCCACAGCAGGAATAAAGTTGCGCGGGATCGCTCCGCCGACGACTTTATTCTCAAAATGAAACCCTTCTCCGCGCGGGAGCGGCGCGAGTTCCAGCCAGCAATCGCCGTACTGACCATGTCCGCCGGTTTGCTTCTTGTATTTTCCTTGTGCCTGCGCCGTGGCGCGAATCGCTTCACGGTAGGGAATTTTTGGCATGTGGAGCACCACATCAGCCCCATATTTTCGGTGCAATTTTTCCAGTGCAAGATCGATGTGCCATTGCCCCATCCCGCTCAAGACCATTTCCTTCGTGTCGGCATGCCGCGAAAAGTCGAGTGTCGGATCCTCTTCGATCAGCTTGTGCAGCCCAAGGCTGACCTTTTCGACATCGGCGCTGGATTTTGGCTCGATCGCAAAGGATAGCACAGGCCGCGGAAGCGCTGTTTTTGGATACCGGATGAGCGCAAGTTCGTCGCAAAGCGTGTCGCCGGTTTGCGTGTCTTTGAGTTTCCCGATTGCCACAATGTCCCCTGCTCCGGCAGAGGATAAGGGCGTATGCTTCTTCCCCAATACGGCGTAGAGATGCCCGCTTTTCTCTTTACAGCCACGCGAACTATTGAAGACCGTCGAGTCCGCATGGAGAACGCCCGATACGACTCGTATAAACGACAGTCGTCCGACGAATGGGTCGATCAACGTCTTGAAGACAATTCCTGAAAATGAGTCTTCCGGCACGGCTCGGCGGTGCATGGTCTCGCCTGTATCAGGGTGCGCGCCTTCTCGTGGGGACTTCGATGCCTGCTCTGCCGGTGACGGCAACAGATCGACGATAGCGTTGAGGAGCGGAACGATCCCGATATTCTCGATCCCGGAGCCGCTGTAGAGCGGGACAATCCTGCAGGCCTGGACGCCAAGACGCATGCCATTCATCAAATCTTCCTGCGTCAACTCACCCGCCGCGAGATACTGTTCCAGCAATCGATCGTCACCTTCTGCAATACCCTCTTGAATGCGTTTCCTCGCTTCCTCCACCACCGTTCTCTCGTTCTCCGGTATCGGGGCCTGCTGAGCCGCGGCGTTCTCCTTGCTCGAAGAAATGAGGCATTGTTGAACGAGGTCTAAGACGCCGTTGAGCCTGCCGGCTCGTCTATAGGGTAACGACATCGGCAACGGCATAATTCCGAGCTCTCGCTGACAGATTGCGACCATTTCGTCGAGAGAAACTCCCTCCTTATCCAATTGGTTGAAAAACATCAGACAGGGCAACCCGAGCGTGGTCACTCGTGACCAGACTCGGACGAGTTCGCTCCTGATTCCCGATGTGGCGCCGACTACTAGGATCACCGCGTCTACGGCATGCATTGCCATGAGTGTCTCCCCAAGCAGGCTCAACGCGCTTGGGGAATCGACGATATTGATGATGGTGTGATTCCAGGAACAACGGAGGAGGCTGGTACTGACGGAACAGCGCCGATGTAATTCTTCCGGCTCGAAGTCTGAGACAGTCGTGCCCAGGGCGATCGACCCGAGGTGGGGAACAGCACCTGACGTAAAGAGCATGGCCTCGGCCAGTGAAGTTTTCCCGCTACCGGCACTCGAGATCAAGAGCACATTTCTGAGTGACTCCCTGCGTAGATCGCTCATGAGGCCCTCCTTTAGCAGAATGCTGAAAAGTCCGCCAACTTCGTTCTCGCATCGCTCAGAAGCTCAACGTACCGAAGCGTACGCCTCGCCTCATCGCTCGCTGCGGCCTTGCTGGACGGCCTTTTTGAGCATTCTGCGATGATATGGTTACATCTCTGCGATTCTCCTTTCGCTCACTCGTCGGCGTCTTGGCTTGCCAACCACCCTCGATCGGCAAAGCTGACATAGCGTCCATCGCCGACCACTAGATGGTCGAGCACTCGAATACCCAGCACTTCTCCTGCCGATACCAAGCGCGCCGTTAGGACACGATCTTCCTGGCTCGGTGTTGGGTCTCCACTGGGATGGTTGTGCAGAAATATCACGGCTGCTGCTGATTCTCTTACAGCGAGGGTAAAGACTTCGCGAGGATGCACAATGCTGAGCGTTAAGCTGCCTTCTGAAACGGTGGCGTCACGCATGATGGCGTGCTTGGCATCCAACAACACCACTTTGAATACTTCGTGGCGCAGGTCACGCAAGGTGGGATGGTAATGGGTGAAGAGGTCACGGCTGGATGTGATCTTGGTCCCTTTGGTTAGAGGAGCGGCGAGCGCGCGCTTCCCCAATTCGAGAGCCGCTTTGAGTTGGGTCGCTTTGGCCTCTCCTACGCCTGGAACCGCACAGAGTTCTTCGATTCCACATTGCGCGAGCCCGGCAATATCTCCAAGCCTATCTAGAATATCCATTCCGACTTGCACAGCGGAAGATCCTTGGCGGCCGACCCGGAGAAGAATAGCCAAGAGTTGGGCATTGGTAAGAGCCTGCGGCCCCTGCGTCAGCAGCCGTTCGCGCGGCCGTTCAGTTTCAGGCCAATGTGCAATGCCTTGTCCCCCTTTTTTGCAGGCCATTTATACTCCCCTGACAATAAACGGCACGCTGGACGTTTTTGTACTAGCAAAATCCCCCTCGGTAGCTACTTGCAAACAAATACGTACCCCTAAACTGTTGAAATTACGTATAGCAATCTATTGGTGCAGTAATTGCTTTGGATCGCTTGCAGCAGTTCACCGCAACCTGGGAGGATTCGATGGAATGTCCGAAGTGCAAAGGTCTCATGATGCTCGAGCGATTCTCCGACTTCTTCTTAATTTTTTACGCTTGGAAATGTATCAACTGCGGCGCAATCATCGATCGCACCATTTCAAATAATCGCCGAAAGAGTTTGGCTGCTCGCAAGCCACAAACGGTGACGACGTCCTAGTATCGCACTTGAGTTCATATCGATTAGCAGACGATTTTTTTCGATCTGCACCGGGTGGCCGACATGCTCATACCCATGTTCAGTGTCCTGCGCTGTTAGATCATCAGGCACCATTATAGACAGAGGCTCAAAGGCCGTCAAAATAGTTTCATTCCTCTCGCACCATTTTCCTTCTTCCCACGGCGTAATCTTCAGCTGACGCTGACCTCCCTGAGAACTCATCTTGACCCCTTCAAAAACGCTATGTTAGAGTCAGTGGCTCTGAAGCGTCGATTGCCTTAAATCTTTATTACTCAGGTAGAATAGGCTGAAGGGCCTTAGGTCTGGGTTTCTTGTTCAACAAGGATGTGTCTATGCTGGAACCCCAGGTCGTTGGAACCGAGAAGGTAATGACTGGTTTGATCATCGCCTGGCGAGATCATTGATAGCCTTCAGCCCGAATACCTGAGTAGTTGCCTTAAGTCTATGCGTGTGATTGCCGGATCCCACCGAGGCCGCCGATTAAGTGGGCCAGAAGGAACTGCGCTCCGTCCCACATCCGACAAGGTTCGCCAGGCCTTATTTTCAATTCTTGGAACCCAGGTGTCGGGAGGGCGGTTTCTTGACTTGTATGCAGGTTCGGGAGCCGTTGGGATCGAAGCACTGAGCCGAGGCGCGTCTGTCGTAACCTTTGTCGAATCTGACTCCAAGGCTGTGCAGTTGCTACAGAACAACCTGCGAAGCTGTCAGTTGCTCGACCGGGCGTTGGTTCGCGTAGGACAGGCGTCTACTTTCCTCGAACGGAAAGATTGGTGGAGCGGCCCCTACGATGTTTTGTTTGCAGATCCGCCCTACCGTGACCTAGACGAGTTAGAAGTCCTGATTCATGCCTGGAGGCCTGGACTGTTATCGGAGCGCGCTGTCGTGATTATCGAACAAGATTCACGGACCGAAGTGCCGGCATCGATCGACCATGCCGCGCTGGTTCGGCGATACGTGTACGGCGACACGACACTCAATTTGTACGCTGTGTCGGACGCAGAAACGACCGCATCATGAAAATCGGCATCTACCCAGGAACCTTCGATCCCATCACCCACGGACACACAGACATCATCACCCGGAGCTTGCGCGTCTTCGATAAAGTGGTCGTAGCTGTCGCGCCCAATCCATCCAAGCATCCGCTGTTCACGCTGGAGGAGCGGCTGGAGATGATCCGGATCGTGATGAAAGAAATGAAACAGGTTGAAGTAACCCACTTCGACGGCCTGCTTGTCGACTATGTCCAGCGATACGGCGCCCATGCAATCATCCGTGGCCTCAGAGCCATTTCGGATTTCGAGCACGAGTTTCAAATGGCACTTATCAATCGCAAAATCGCCAAACAGGTCGAGACCGTATTCCTGATGCCCAGCGAAGAATATTCCTATTTGTCCTCCACTATCATCAAAGACGTGGCCACCCATGGCGGGGCGCTCACGGAATTTCTGCATCCTGCAGTGGCGCATCAACTGCAGGAACGGATCAGGAGTTTAAAGACATGAAGCTGGCTGCACGAGTGGGGCGAATCGCTCCCTCCCCCACCTTAGCGATGGCTGCGACGGCAAAGGCGATGGCAGCGCGTGGAATCGACGTCACCGACTTCTCCTCGGGAGAGCCGGATTTCGACACCCCCGAACCGGTCAAGGCTGCCGCAGAAGCCGCCATTCGCGCAGGGTTTACCAAATACACCCCTTCATCCGGCATTGATGAACTGCGTCAGGCGATTATTGACAAATTGCAGACAGAGCAAGGGATTCGGTACGAGAAGTCTCAAGTACTGGTCTCCTGTGGCGCCAAACATTCACTCTACAATCTCGCAGAAGCGCTCCTGGAAGCGGGTGACGAAGTTATCATTCCCGTCCCCTATTGGGTCTCTTATGCGGACCAAACTCTTTTGAACGACGCCACACCCGTTTTCTTGCAGACACATGAATCAAATGGGTACGCAATCGATCCCCATGAACTGGAACGGCTCATCACGCCACGCACCAAGGCGATTATCATCAATAGTCCGGGGAACCCCACGGGAGCAACCTATAATCGGGCCACGCTTGAACACCTTGCCGAACTGGCTGTCCGTCGAGATCTCCTGCTGATTTCAGACGAGATCTACGAACAAATTCTCTACGACGGGGCGACGCACACGAGTATTGCCTCGTTAGGACCGGAGGTCGCCGCCCATACTGTAATCATCAATGGGGTATCCAAAGCCTATGCGATGACGGGCTGGCGAATCGGGTATGCCGCTGGTCCCAAAGATCTCTTGATCGCCATGGGCAATATCCAAAGCCAGAGCACGTCCAATCCCTGCTCTATTTCACAAAAGGCTGCGGTCGTGGCATTGCGCGATGGCGGCGCTTTCACGAAAAAGATGGTGATGGAATTCGATCGGCGACGGCGCGTCATGGTCGAACGTCTCAATGCAATGCCCGGGGTTCGTTGCCGAATGCCCACGGGGGCATTTTATGCGTTTCCGAACGTCAGTGGATTACTCGGAAGGCACACCCCAAAGGGAAAGATCGCCACGCCGACCGATCTTGCGAACTATCTGTTACAGGAGTTCAATGTCGCCGTGGTTCCTGGTGAGCCGTTTGGAAGCGCCCAGCATATTCGATTGTCGTATGCCACCAGCATGGAGACGATTGTCCGGGGAATGGATCGCCTCGACGCAGCGTTTAAGCAGCTCACCTAACGGAAGAAGATCGTTATTGAGTCTATTGGGTTCGTCTCGTTTGTTTGGTTAAACGAAATCTACCAAATAAACAAAACAAACCACATGGACCAGATTCCTGGCTCATAAGAGGAGACGAATCGTGCCCATCTACGAATACCAGTGCGAGAGTTGCCCTGACAGGTTTGAGGTCAAGCAAAGCATGAAGGACAATCCGCTCACGGCTTGCCCGCAATGCGGAAAGTCCGTGCAGCGGCTGATTTCATCGCCCGCCATCATGTTCAAGGGCAGCGGGTGGTACGTGACGGATTATTCCGACAAGATGAAACCTTCGGCAGGCAATGAAACCCCGGTACCGGCGGCCGGGGAAAAGAAAGAAAAGGCATCGACCTCATCCGATCAGCCCGCGCCTGCGGCTCCCGCTGCTCCAGCCCCTTCTCCCTCATCCGCGCCGACAAGCGTTCCTTCGAGCACGGCCTCAAGCAGCTCAGGCGCCACGACGACCACAACGTCATCTTCCAGCGCTAAATAGCGGGCCGAGGTTCGTTAGCGGGCGCTTGCAGATTTTGCCGCTGGTTTCTTCTTCGCGGGAGCCTTCTGTTTGGTCGGGGTATTCTGCTTTACTTTCGTCGAAGCTGCTTTTGTGGAGGCTTTCACAGCCGCAGCTTTAGACGCCGGGCCTTTCCCTGATTTTGCCAGCCGTTCCTGTGCCGACGTCAAGCTACTTTGCAGGCTGGCGATCATCGTAGATTTATCGCGATTCGCGCGCGAGAGATCGTCCACTTGCGCCTGTAAATCCTCTTTGACCTTGGCAAAGGACGCATATTGATTCTGCAACTGTGCCTTTTCGGCTGTAACGGTCTGGAGCTCGGTACGGAGTTGTTCAATCTGTGTCTGAAGGGCCGGGGGCCAGTAATCGCATCCTGACAGACCCACCGAGACGATCGTCATGGCGGCTACCATAACAAAGTTTCGCACCATCACTGTTCGAGTCATCGGTATTCTCCTTTCAATGTGAGCGATACAATTGCCCTGGTAATTCAGGTGTTAGGCTGAAGACTTTACAATTTCTCGAAAAGCAAGAACCAACCCGTTCAACACTGTCTCAGCTTCGACGCCCGACCCCTAAAAGCCTTCAGCCTAGCTACCTGAATGCATACCCCTAGATTTCATCGAGATGCAGTCCATGAAGGGCCAACTGTGCCGCGATGGCGTTTCGTTCGATCGCTCCCTCACGAACGATTTTAATAGGCCCCTGTACGTCGATGACAGTGGACGGACGTCCTCCAGGTGTCGGACCGGCATCAATGATCAGATCAAGCACGTCTCCGAGACTCTCCTGGACTTCTTCAGCCGTCCTAGGCGGCGGGAGACCCTCACGATTCGCGCTGGTGCCGGTCACAGGGCCGACTCGGCCCAACAAATCAACCAATGGCTGCCAGGCAACGAGACGGATGCCGACCGAATTGCTTCCCGCCGTCACCGCGTCGGAGAGGCCAAGCACTGCAGGAAAGACAATCGTGAGAGGCCCGGGCCAGAAAGCCTTCATCAATATTCCGGCGGCAGGCGGGATGTTTCGAACCAACGGCCCCAATTGAGACTCGTCTCCGATCAGCAGGAGAATCGGTTTTCCCTCCGACCGGCCTTTGACCTTCCACAATCTGGCAAGAGCTCGCTCGTCGAACGGATCGACGGCAAGTCCATAAAAACTCTCTGTCGGCAGGGCGATCAGACCGCTTGAGCGAAGCACTCGATGCGCAACATCCGCAAGCACTGACGCAGTGGAAATACCGTAGCGCTCGATTGTAGCCATGGTAGCCACCATCAGCGCCCTGCTGCGCTACGCCTTCTGTGAAAATGCACGATGCCCGATATCCGTCCGGTAGTGAGCGCCGTCAAATACGATCGTCTTTGTCATGCGATAGGCCTCCCTTTGAGCGGACGCCAGATCCTGTCCTCGACCTGTGATTCCCAGCACCCGGCCTCCCGCTGTGACCACATCGCCGCCGATTCGGCTTGTCCCAGCGTGGAATACCATCGCTCTTTCATCGGTCCCAGTTGGTAATCCTTGAATCGGACTGCCCGTCTGATAGGCGCCTGGATAGCCCTTCGACGCCATAACAACACAGACCGCGCTGTCATTATGCCAGTCAACGGCGATTTGGTCGAGCCGATGCTCTATTACTGCATCGATTATCTCCAGCAAATCGGTCTTCAGCAGTGGCAATACGACCTGCGTTTCCGGATCCCCCATCCGCGCATTGAACTCCAGAACATAGGGCGTTCCCTTGACGATCATGAGGCCGGCATATAACACACCCTGAAATGGACAACCCATGCGCGACAGGGCTTCGACCGCTGGATAGAGCACCTTCGCGGTAACCTGCTCGCATAATTCCCTAGTGCCCAGCGGCGCAGGACAATAGGCGCCCATGCCCCCGGTATTGGGTCCTGCGTCGCCGTCTGAGACTCGTTTATGATCTTGTGCCGGCAGCATCGGCACGACTGTCCGGCCATCGGTAAACGCCATGACCGTCAACTCTTCGCCGGCTAAAAACTGTTCGATCAACACACGTTGACCGGCCTGGCCAAACATCGCATGTTCCATCGAGTCGCGGACAGCCTGTTTCGCCTCTTCACGCGTCGCCGCAACGACCACTCCCTTTCCCTGCGCCAGTCCATCGGCTTTCACGACCATGGGAACTTCGTGCAGATCGATATAGGCCAACGCCGAGGCCATGCGGTCGAAGCTTTGCGCTTTCGCCGTAAGAATCTTCGCGTTCGCCATAATTTCTTTGGAGAAGACTTTGCTGGCTTCGATACGCGCGGCGCTTTTCGTCGGGCCGAATACCTTGAGCTTAGCCTTGCGAAATTCGTCGACGAGACCCAAGGCGAGAGGAGCCTCCGGGCCCACGACGGTTAAGTCGATCTTCTCAGACTGCACGAACCCTTTGAGTTCGGCAATGTCATCCGCCTTGATCGGAACACAGGTCGCAAGCGATTCGATTCCCGCATTGCCCGGCGCGCAATAAATAAGAGGCCTGCGAGGACTTTGCGCGAGCTTCCATACCAAGGTGTGCTCGCGTCCCCCACTGCCGATAACGAGAATCTTCACAGGATAGCCTTTAGCCCGCATTATTCATGACAGTTCGTCGCGAAATCGCTGAGCCGTGTCGCGAGACTGGCGCGCGGAGCTCAGGAGACTGGCTCCACCGTCTTCGGCGGTGCCTGTCCCGCTCCCACAACGGGGACAGGCAGCTAAAAGAAAGGCGCCAGTCCGCAACAGTACGTGAGGGTCCGAGGGACGAGCCCGCCAGCCGAAGGCTTGTCGTAGCAGCGGATCAACGATTGTAGCAAAAGTGTTCATGAATAATGCGGGTTAGGTTGAAATCATTCTTCGGAGGACGTTCAAACGGTTTTCTCGCAAGGCCGCAGGCGAAGGAAAAATCTGAAGCGTTGTCTCCTCGCCCGCCCGCCCAACCCGAGCTGCAGAGCAGCTCCTCCCGATTGGCGACGTTGAAGAATTTGCCGAGCCAAGAACGACGCTGGAGAGACGTTTTAACACCCCTTAATGACGAAAGTGGCGCATGCCCGTCATAATCATCGCCACTCCCTGTTCATCCGCGGCCTTGATGATTTCACCATCGCGAATCGACCCGCCTGGTTGAATCACCGTCGTGATTCCCGCTTGAACGGCAGCATCCAACCCATCGCGGAACGGGAAGAAGGCATCCGACGCCATCACACATCCCTTGATCGGCATCTGGGCTTTCATAGCCGCAAGTTTCACGGAATCGACCCGGCTCATCTGGCCGGCGCCGATCCCCACAGTCTGCCCGGGCTTGGCATAGATGATGGCATTCGACTTTACATGCTTGCAAACCTTCCAGGCAAAGGAGCAGGCCGCATATTCCTCGTCTGTGGGTTTGCGCATGGTCGGTACATTGAGCGACTTCAAGTCGGTCAAAACGCCGAGATCCCGATCCTGCACGATCAGACCCCCGACTAATTTCTTGAGATCGAAGCCCTCTTGTTTCGCCTTGGCGAGCGGTCCGACGTCGAGCAAACGCAGATCCTTCTTTCGCTGTAGCTCTGCAAGCGCATCGTCTGCAAACCCAGGCGCAATGACGACTTCCACAAATGTGGCGGTAATCTCCTTCGCTGCGGCCAAATCCACGGGACGATTGAACGCAATCACACCGCCGAAGGCAGAAACAGGATCGGTTTCGCGGGCTTTCACATAGGCTTCGACAGGCGTGGCTCCCAAGGCCACGCCGCAAGGATTATTATGTTTAATGATGGCCACCGCGAGCTCGTCGTACTCCTTGGCCAGTTCGAGCGCCGAATTGGCGTCGAGGAAATTATTATACGACATGGCCTTGCCATGAAGGATCTTTCCCCTGGATACAGACGGTTCGGTCGAATGCAGCTCCCGGTAGAAGGCCCCTTGTTGATGTGGGTTCTCTCCATAGCGGAGCATCTCTGCCCGTTCGAACTGCAAGGACAATATTTTGGGGAACTTGACCTCGCTGCCTTGGACCTGCTTTTCGAGATATCCGGCAATCAAACTGTCGTAACGCGCCGTATGTTGAAACACCTTCATCGCCAACTCACGCCGTAATTCGCGCGATGCCGCGCCGGCCCTTGTCGCATCGAGCACCCGCTGGTAATCGGACGGATCGACGACCACCAGAACATCTTCGTGGTTCTTTGCAGCGGAGCGAAGCATCGACGGTCCGCCGATATCGATATTTTCAATGGCTTCTTCAAAGGGACAATTGGGCTTCGAGATGGTCGCTTCAAAGGGATAGAGATTGACCACGACTACGTCGATGGGGCCGATGCCCTGCTGCTGCATCTGCTCGACATGGGCCGGCACCGATCGCCGCCCCAGCAGGCCGCCATGAATCTTAGGGTGCAGCGTCTTCACACGCCCGTCGAGAATTTCCGGCGACCCAGTGTAAGCAGCCACATCGATCACCGTCACACCGGCCTCTCTCAAGGCTTTGGCCGTGCCTCCGGTCGAGAGAATCTCGGCGCCCAGCGCCGCAAGCCCTTTTGCCATGTCCACCACACCAGTCTTGTCAGACACACTGATCAACGCCCGCTTGATGCTGGCCATAGATACTCCTTGGAAGAAGGTCGATAGAGGTTACATGAATGGGAAGGCGGGCGAAGAATAGCAAAAGAGGGTACACCTTACAAGAGGGAGGGACGACTCTGCACGGGCAACGAGCAGTGGATGACCTGCCATAAAACAAAGTTAATGCGGAGCTTGAGATTGAGAGTGCATCTGATTTATTCTCGACTACAGGATAGGCCTTAAATTCCTGCCTGGTATGAACCGACGCATTATGGTACTGTCACCTGGTTATCCCCACATTCCGCTCGAGAGTTGATTCATAATGCGCAGAGCGATTTTAGGCGCAGGCGCTGTCGCAATAACTCTTCTTGCTGCGATCTGTATCCCAGGTCATCTCCCTACCACGACTGCATCGGCCCCCCTCGCATCTGCAACCTTTCATGCCCGTATCGATCGCGGAACACTGACCCTCCGTGGCTCGCTTCCTAGCGAGAACAGCAAGGCCGCAATTCTTCATCGCGCCCAAGAGCTGTATGGGAAAACGCGTGGCCGGGTGGTCGACGAACTGATGGTGGATCCGAAAGTGGGATCTTCAGCCTGGGTCGGCAACGTTTCCAAAATCCTTCCGATCTTGGGGCAGATGAAAAACCGCGGCTCGATCATCATCGATGGGCGATCGGTCGTGCTCAGCGGGCAGGTCGACAGCGATCGTGCCAAGGCCACCATGCTGCAAGACATCGCTCCGCTGACACAAACAGGGCTCGATCTGGAAGATCATATTCTCGCAGCCCAGCTCAAGGCTCCAGCTCCCGGGCTGCAGAACAAATTAGACGAGATCCTCACACAAGGTTCCATCGAGTTTGAATCGAATACCACGACCATACTTCCCCGCGTTCATACGACATTGGACCAGCTGATTGCCGCACTCCGTCAGGCTCCGCATGTCGCCATTGAAATCGGGGGCCATACAGACAAGTACGGGGCTGCGGATTATAATCTTCAACTCAGTCAGCGCCGCGCCGACGCAGTGCGGCGCTACTTTATCAAGCATGGCCTGACCAATCAGTTCACTGCCGTCGGCTATGGCGCCACGCGTCCGCTGTCGGTGGCAAAAACCCGAGCCGGCTTGCAGCAGAATCGGCGGATTGAATTGCGAATAAAGGGAACGAGTGACTTATGATCGTACTCATCGGCGAAATACTGGGATGTCTCTTCATCGCGGCAGGAATAGGCGGTGTGGTTGGGTGGTTGCTGCGGCGACTGTCCACGGAGCAACTCTCGCAGCAAGTAACGGCCACCCTGAGAATAAAGGAACAGTTGTTGGAAAAGGCTCGGCAGACCTTGAAGGCCCAATCTGAAGACATACAGTTACTTGAAAGCAGGATCATGGAATCGGAGGATCGGACCCGATCCAGCAGGCAGGAACTCTCGGAGCGGAACGACCGCTTCCAGGCCCTTCAAGAGGAGCTGACCGTTCGCACGCAGCGGCTATCCGCCCTGGAAGCAGAAGAAGCCTCCAGGCGGCTGGGCACAGAAAATCATGATCCAGCCATTACAGCGGCGCCGGATAAAAACCTTCAACAAGCGTATGCCATCGGCGGGCCTGCGGTTGAAACGAATGCGCAAGAACTACTGGACATGCAGCAACGCATCGCCGAGTTAGAAGCCGCAGTGTTGGAATCAGACCGGCTTCGTGCGCGCGTGACGGAGCTTGAGCCGGCTCAAGGTCGGGTCCATTGGCTGGAAGTCCAACTCAGCGATCGGGAGGCCGAGCATCGAGCAGTACTGCATCGACTTGAGAGCCAACTCGCCGAACGAGATCGGCGGATCGCCTCACTTGAACATTATCAGCAGCAACTACAAGAGCAGGAAGCCGCGCTCACGGAGTGGGACCGAAAATATGCCCAGGCCCTTTCGCAACACGAAGCGCAGATCGAAAAGTTTCAAAAGTCGCTGGCAACGCAGAGCCAACTCCAGATCCAGCACCAACTCGACGATCAACTTCTGCACGAGAAAACCGCGCAGATCGAAAACCTGCAGCATCGTATTCACGAACTTGATGAGCGACAACAAACTCTGGCAAGCCACGTCGAGCTCGCGGAGAAAAAAGACGAAGAAATCACCCGCCTCCAGAAGCGCCTAGCCGATGTGCAGGCTGCGCTTCGCATCAAAACCGATGGGGAGGTCGGGGCCCTTCGCCAAAAATCCCGTCTTAGTGGGAGTCAATTGAGCCTGGAGATCGAACAGGCGAAGCCGATAAAAACTGGACCGAAAGACGGATCCAAAGACGACCTCAGCAAGATTCATGGGATTGGCCCCGCCTTTGCGCGGACTCTGAACAAGATGGGGTTGCATACCTATGTCCAAATTGCACGCTGGACGCCTGAGGACATCGAGAAGGTTGCGAAGAAACTCTATACCGCCCCTGAACGAATCAAGCGCGATAATTGGATCAGCGAAGCAAAAAAAGAACATTATCGCAAGTATGGTGAACAGATCTGATGTAGTCGTTCTCATCATGATGCAGTCTCCCCTCTCATGAGTCTCGATCAGGTTTTGATCGACATATCTTTCATGGTTCCCGCACCGTCAGGGTTTACGCAGATCTCCCTTCTGTAAGAGTTTGTGAATAGGGCTAAAAATCCTGACCGAGCAGCAGGACCATCGCTTAACATTCTGAAACTGCACGCTATTTTAGATCTGACTCCCTGCGATTTTCTGGCGGCAGATGCTGCAGGCAAGAAATAGAGTGTCCCTGTACGCTAATGTCGGGCATACATGGTTTTCAAAGGTTGCTGGAGCCTTCTGAATTCCTTGGGAGACCAGGCAATCTGCTTACAGGTCGTCGTTGGTCTCCGCAACAGCAATTTTTCTTATATATGGTACGTTTTACTCAGACATACAGTCGCCGGTTCGTCCATGAGGTATACGATGAAGAGTGCAGCCATTGTAGCAGCGGGAATTGTTGCATTTGTTCTCCTTGCCTTTCTCTGTCTCCAACAGCATGCTGCCATACCAGCGGCATCAGCTATGCCGACCCCTGCGAACTTTCATGCGCGAGTCGAGTACGGAATGCTGATACTGCGAGGCTCGCTCCCCAGTGAGACGAGCAAGGCATCGATTATTCAACGAGCCGGAGAAATCTATGGTACGACACCGGGCAAGATTGTCGATGAGTTGGAGGTGGATCCGAGGGTAGAATCGGTCGCTTGGGCCGACAACATCTCCAAAGTCCTCCCGATTTTAGGTCAGATGACAGAGCGAGGCTCCATTATCATCGATGGCCGCACGATCGTCGTAACCGGCCAGGTCGGCGGCGTGCGTGACAAAGCTGCAGTGCTACGAGACCTCGCCCCACTGACGCAGACAGGGCTGCAACTGGAGGATCGCATTCTCACCGGTCCAATCACAGCTGGGCGGTCCAACAAGACCTCCTCTTCGAAGGCTCTTGCTCAGGCAGGGCCCGCATCGCACAAAATTTCCTCCCCGGCGGCTCTCCCCCAGAAAGCCATCGCGCTGCCAACCCCATTGCCGAAAGCTTCTTTAGCAAAGGCACCCACAAGCCTTTCCTTACCGGACCCTCCTTCGCAGCTTGCGATCGCTCCAGCCTCGATTCAAAAGAGGCTGAATGAAATTCTCGCTCGTTCTTCCATTGAGTTCGAATCGAAAAGCGCAACGATGACTCCCGCCAGTCTTGTCACACTAGACCAGTTGATTGCCGAATTGCGGCAAACCCCTCACGCAATCATCGAGATCGGTGGGCATACCGATAAGTACGGCGAGCCGGAGTATAATCTTCAGCTCAGCCGCCGTCGTGCCGACTCAGTGCGCCGCTACTTTACCAAACACGGCCTGAGCAACCAGTTCACAGCCGTGGGCTACGGCGCCTCACGCCCGTTGACCGTACGAGAAAATCGAGCCGGCCTTCAACGTAACCGGCGAATTGAACTGGTATTACAAGGGCAACCAGAGCTATGACGATGTTCATGAATCAAATGCTGGGATGCCTTATCATTGCGGCTGGCATCGGCGGAGCAGTCGGGTGGTTGCTGAGACACGTGTCCGCCGGCAAGACAGGCCAACTGCTCGCCGATGTCACCGCCATGATGCGTATCAAAGAACAGATGCTGGAGAAGGCGCGATATGAGCTGAGAGAAGCCACTTCGAAATTGCAGGGGGTCGAGAGCCCGACAACCGGACTCCACGAAGCCGAGCTGCAATTAGCCGAGCGAGATCAGAGGATCCGCGAACTCGAACAATATCTATTGCAGCTTAAGATGTAAGCAGTGGACAACGAGGCTCTCGACACTCCATCCGGCGAACCGGTAGAGCATCACATCAAGAAAGCAGCCTGAACTTAGCCCCACCAGACTCTCACCACCCCTCCTGCTATTTCAACTCGCGAATCCGAAGGCAGGGAGGCAGAGACTCTTTGCAACGATCGCTGAATCGCTTCGCACGTATACGCCATTATTGGTCACCTGGATCAGGGACGCTTCCCCTTCATCAAGGCGATGATACTCGCCATCGTGACCTGATCGTCGTCGAATCCTCCGTGCGTCGTGCTTTTCGATTCCTTACCAGGCGCGGCCCAGGTAGCGACATTCGGCAAATTCTTCGTTCCGATCTTGTCGTTGAAATCCTTCTCCAGACCGAGTATCGGTGTGAACCTGCCATGTTCAAGCGACTGCGACACCAAATAGAGGAGTGAGCGGCTGTAGCCCAGAATCGGTTTACAAGTCGGATCCTTCTGTTCCATGTCGTCGGATAAATGGAATTGATTAAATCGTTTGACCCTCCCGTTCTTAATAGCCGGTACGACCGTCTTCTCGAAAAGGTCCACTCGTACGGCCGGCGCCATGAAGTTCACACTTTCGAATTCCCAACCCTGCCGACCCAGCCGATCGACGACATAACTGTGCAGGATCGATCCGGCAGAATGGCCGACAAGATGCAATCGCACCTTAGAGAGATCGGCAAATAATGGCGATTGTTGGCATGCCGCATAGAGCTTCATTCCTCCACTCTCGGCCCTATTGGAAATCGCATCCGCGTTCTGTTTCATCTCGCTCCAGATCGCCGTTCCTGGTACGGCCAGTACCTTTTCCAGCCGTTCATTCCACCAATCCTTGAAGCTATCGAACAAGCCGCCAGTAGGACGTGGCTGGTCCTTTAAGATGTCCGCCAGGCGCCCTTTGAGCGTGGACCAAAGGTCGGTTTCCCACATCAGAAAGATTGGGAAAATCTTGTGGTCATACAGCGCGGGAATCCATCTCGCCGCGGTTTCTCCCGCAGTATCCTCGGACGTCAGACCGCCATGCGCATAGATGGCGATATCTATAGGATCGTTCTTACCTAAACCCCATGCTGTCCGTGCTCTGCCAAGATGGTACGTAACAAGCGCCACGATGTCGGACTCCTGTGTGCGGAAATCGCCGGTGTTGCTGAGCCGACCATTGTTCTCCATGTCGATGATGAACGGACTGATCTCGCGTGTGCGCAACGAGGACTCGCTGGCGAGTTGCACCTTGCCATCCTCCAGCCGCAAGGTCCTCGACCGCGCGATCGTCCGATGCAGTTCGGTCACCACGCCCAGCTGTGCCACCCAACAATCCATTGCATGATCGAGCCAATCTTCATATGGTAATACGGCACAGCCTTTCGTGCCCCACCCGGCCCCCCACGAGTTATGGACGATGAACCCATCTTGGTTATAGCCGACAATCGCAAAGGCATGACCACCGTCGCTGGGGTTTGCTTTCCGGTGTGGAATCGTCCAATACCCGCCTTTGGCCAGTAATGTCTTCGAGGATCTTTCATCCCAGCCAGAGTGACAGACAGCACTGGCATACAGGATACCGATCTCATTGAGCGCGACATGCATATCGGTGATCGATCGCGTGTCGATGCGGTAATAGGCCCCCAGCGGGCGTTGTACGGCATCGAGCCACCAGTCGTTCGCGGGCTTTATCACTGGGTCAACCGGCATGTGTTCCGAGGTCCACAGTCTGTCGGAACACACGCCGTGCTTGTACCAGCCTTTCATTGCGCCGCGCAGACTTGAACCGGTATCGACGTCTGGATCGCCGGGGAATTCGTCATACCGCCGTGCCATCGAATACAGCATAAATGGGGACACACAACAATCCACCTGCTTGCGCTTCGCGATGTACTGCAAGTGATACACGACGCTTGCCAGCGCAAAGCCTGTACAGGCATTGGTCTGTTTCTGATTGAGTACAGGGATGCGGGTCTTCGGTGTAAGCGTCAAACCTGGCACCACTGCCATCGGCGGCATATAGACCCTGTCACGCAAATCGAGGCGATCGGGAACCACATTGCGTATGCGAGAAGCCACATCGTCAAACTTCTTAGCTCTTCCGGCTGTAATCTTTTTCCTCGCCATGTGATTCTCCTTTTAGTACGTGGCCGGCACCGATCGGAAAACTTGTTCGTTGATATTCACGCCGGTGAAAACACAGCGCGCATTTTCAGCCGATTCACTCACTTCGTCAAGCATCTGCCTACCGAACCGCCTCACAAATACCAGTATTTCGATCAGCTGAAGATGAGTATCGAGTGAAGCCCCCACTCAGCTTCGTTTGACTGCCCATTTTCCGTACTCCTATAATTCCATTAATTCCATCGAGTAATGTCGTCTTGACGATCGTCGACGGTTTTGAAAAAATCTCTCGCCATTTTACGGTTCACGGTTCTTAAGCCTGTTTTTTCAGCGCCAGCTGACTGCGGGCATTACGGAGGCGACATCTTGGCCAAAGAGCGTAAATACAGAGGCGAGGTTCCACTTCATGACAACTATGGTCCTGAGGCAAAATACGCCGTCGAAGCAGAGGCGCTCATGCCGACTACGAAGCATGAAGAATAAATAGCCCATGGTCTTGAACTCGGTTTGCCCGGAGCCGCTTCCATTAAGGATCGCCGGACTCCTACGTTCAGCCGAGGAGAACTTCCCCACTTCGCCGGGATTAACACGTTTGCCAAAGCTCCCTACATTGAAGACGTACGGAAGTGCGGCCAGTACGACGTGGCCATTCTTGGAGCGCCGTTCGATGGCGGCACAACCTATCGGGCCGGCACACGATTCAGCCCCCAGGGCATTCGCAAAATCTCGGCTCTCTATGGATCCTATAGTTTCGAACCCGGCGTGGATCTGCGGGAGTCCATTTCCATCTGCGATGTGGGCGATGTGTTTACCATTCCCGGTTACATCGATAAGACGTTCGATCAGGTCAGCAAAGGGGTCTCGCACGTCTACGCCAGTGAAGCCTTTCCTGTCGTGCTTGGCGGAGACCACACCCTTGGTTTTACGACCGTGCGGGGAATCGCCGAGAATCTAAACGGGGGGGGAAGCTCGGCATCATTCATTTCGATCAGCATGTGGACACTCAAGAGACCGATCTCGACGAACGCATGCACACCACACCATGGTTTCACGCGACCAACATGCCCAACGTGCCCGCAAAACATCTCGTGCAGATCGGGATCGGCGGCTGGCAAGCGCCGCGGCCTGATGTGAAGGCAGGACGTGAACGCCAGACCACTATCATGACCGTCACCGATTGCGTGGAGATGGGGATTGAGAATGCCGCCAAACGTGCGCTCTAAGTCGCCTGGGACGGCGTCGATGCCGTCTGGTTGAGCTTCGACGTGGATTGTTTGGACGCTGCCTTCGTGCCAGGGACTGGCTGGCCTGAACCAGGCGGGTTCTTACCGCGCGAAGTGTTGAAGTTCCTTCAGGTCATCGCAGACAGTAAACCAATCGCTGGAATGGAGATCGTAGAGTGCTCTCCGCCCTATGACGCAGCTGAGATCACCGCCCTGATCTCCACGCGCGTCATCATGGATGTCTTGGCCTGCCAGGTGCGCTCCGGCCATCTGCCAAACCGGAAAAAGAAGCCGTAAGAAGTGCGCGTGGGTCCACATGAGGCGTCTCGCAGCTCAATGCGAGACGCCTCATTGCATTTTCCTATTCCATGTTTTTCTCAGCATCGAATGATTCAATCGAGGAACCCCTACGAACATGACTGATCAGCACATACAGCGTCGTGACGCCTAGAATACTGCCCAAGACCAGCGGGACCGCCCAGAGTTGCCACCAGGGGGCGCCGGGCGACACAGCATAGGCACGTGGCCAGGAGATGTTGACGAATTCAAACAGCGACCAGAAAAAGGCGGCCGCATTGATCGCCAGCCCCCAGCCTCCCAGCTTCAGCTCACCCAGCGCTGGGTTCCAGCGGCCTGTGAGGCGGGTATAGAGCCCGACCCCGGTGGTCATGGCGAACATGGCGTACAACCCGCCTGTGCCAAACGCGATCACCGTGGCCACTGCTCCATCATTCAGCCCGAACAGCAGTCCAAGCCCCGCCAGCAACACCACGCAGATCACCGCATTGCGTGGAATCTTTGAGGTTGTCACCCGGCTGAACATCATAGGCATATTGCCTTCGCGGGCCATGGAGTAGACGATACGCGACGTATATTGCACCATGGAGGCTCCGCAAGCCAGGAACGCAATCATGACGATCGCCAGAAACGGTGTTTCAGCCCAAGCTCCAAAACTGCTGGTTATCACAGGTGTGACGGGATCAGACGTGGCACTAGTATTCACCAGTGTGTCTCGATTAAAGCTCAAGGTCAGGGCGGCGGAGTTGAAGAGCACCACCCCTCCCACCATGCAGAGGGACAAAAAGATCGCGCGTGGAACCATCCGCTTGGGGTTATGAGTTTCTTCGGCAATGGTGGAACAGGCATCAAACCCGATGAAGGCCCAGCCCGCAACGGCAAGCGCCGCCAGAAATGCAGCCGTCTGGCTGGGTGCGGTCCCTGTCCCCAGATGCTCAAATAATTCGGAAAATGCATGCTGTCTGAAAAAGAAAAACAGCAGCAGCGCCACACCGAACGAACCGACGATTTCTGCATAGACACCCAGGGTAATAACCAGCTTAAATACATTCACGTGCGCCAGGTTGAGAAGCATACAGAGCAACAAAAATACAACGCCCCATATCACTAAGGTGAAACCTCCTGCACTCTCAAATCCAAAAAAAAGTGCAAGCCAGACACCCCCGGTGTAGGCGGTCGTAGTGAGCATCGCGATCGTGGAGCTGACGTAGATGACACCGGCATACTTCCCCGTGGTGACGCCTCCAAGCTGTCGCGCCCACTTGTACGCGCCTCCCGCAATCGGAATCTGCGAGGATAGCTCGGCGTAGACGGTAGCCACCAACATCTGCATCACGAGACAGAGCGCCAACGCGCCAAACCAACCGCCCCCCGTCACCACCGTCTGCACGCCGATGATGGCATAGAGCCCCGCCACCGGTGAAACGGTGGCGAAGCCAATAGTCAGGCTATTCCAGAGAGTCAGACTGCGGTTGAGTGTATCGGGAGTACTTGTAGCGGTAGCAGGAAGAACCGTATTCGGACTTTTTTTCATTAACATGACAGACCTCTCTGACTTGGCAGCAGGTCTGATTGATCCGGCAGGGAAAGAACTATGGAATGGAAATGCATAACGAAGCCTCCTTGCCGAGCGGGTTAAAATCAGCGAAGGCCATGTACCTCCAGTACATGATCTCCCGGGCTTTTATCCCTCCGTGGAGCCTCGTCATGCGAGACCGGAAACTCTCGGACCAGACACTCCCAGTAAAGGCAGCCGGAACCCTAGTTTCACCTTCAGCACGATGTTATGATCTTGCAGCAGTAAAGTCACCAAAATTATCGTCTACACCGTAGCCGTCACACTCTTTGGTCGGAATTCCCACTGTCGTTGAGCGTGCCAAGCTACTTGAGTTGCAGGGGTGGTCCAGGTCTTCAGGCCTACCCGTTATGTCTTCTGTCCGAGCGCCCGGTCGAGATTGAATGCGGCGCTGATCAAAGAGAGATGAGTGAATGCCTGTGGAAAGTTTCCGAGCGCTTCGCCGCTGCCGCCTATTTCTTCTGCGTAGAGGCCTAGGTGATTGGCATATCCCAGCATGCGTTCAAAAAGCAGTCGGGCTTCCACGAGTTTGGTGCGATCGACACGCCCCGCTCTAGTCAACGCTTCCACAAGCCAGAACGTACACATACTGAACGTGCCTTCTCCCCCATGGAGGCCGTCGACGCCCGTTTCACTATTATATCGATAGACAAGGCCGTCGGAGACCAACCCGCCATCTTTGGGCGAACGGTTGATCGCGTCCAGGGTGCTGAGCATGCGAGGATCGTTCGGCGCGAGAAAAAAGACCAGCGGCATAAGCAGATTAGACGCGTCCAGCGAGTCGCTGTCATAGTGTTGCACGAAGGCGCGCCGCTGCTCACTCCACCCCTTGGCCATCACCTCTTCATATATTTGATCCCGCACTTGAAGCCATCGCAGTCGATCGGCCGGAAAGGCCCGCTTCTGCGCCAGTCGAAGCCCACGATCCATGGCGACCCAGCACATGAGTTTGGAGGACACAAAGTGGCGGCGGCCGCCTCGCACCTCCCACATTCCTTCGTCCGGTTGGTGCCAATTGTCACACAGCCAATTCAGCCGCCGCCTGATGCGTGTCCAGACATCGTAGCCGATGGGCATGACATATTTATTGTAGAGGTATAAGCTGTCCAAGAGCTCACCATAGATGTCCAACTGCAATTGGCTATAGGCCCCATTGCCGATGCGTACGGGTCTGGAATCTCGATAGCCGCTCAGGTGATCCAGCGTTTGTTCTTTCAGGTCATGCCGGCCATCGATCCCATACACGATTTGCAACGATCCGTCCGACTCGACCTCGCCAGCGCGTGCGTCCAACCACCGCATGAACCCTTCCGCTTCCTCGGTAAATCCAATCCGGAGCAATCCATACAGCGTGAATGCCGCATCCCGAATCCAGGTGTACCGATAATCCCAGTTTCGACCCCCACCTACGGTCTCCGGCAAGCTGCACGTGGGGGCTGCGACAATGGCGCCTGTCGGCTCGAACGTCAGCAGTTTCAGCGTGAGTGCTGATCGGTAGACCATTTCCCGCCAGCGACCAGTATACGTGCATTTCGACAACCAGCCATGCCAAAACTCTATTGTGCGTTCAAAGAGCGCATTGGTTTCATCCAGCGACGGACAATGCCCACACGGTCCGTCTGGTTCTATGCGTCGAAGCACAAAGACGACCGCCTGCCCTTCCTGAAGCGAGAAAGTCGCCCGGACGCCGCGATCATCGCGTGTGAGCGGAATCGTGGTGAGGAGCCCGAGGCTCAGCTCGGGCGAATGAAAGGTCGCCTCCTGATCTGTAATCGTCGTGTGATGCGTCGCCCGAGCGTAATCAAATGCGGGATGGCATCGTAGCGAAAACTCCATGCTTCCGCGTGCGACTTTCACGCGGCGAATCAGTTGATTGTGCCAGGGTGAGTCCCGCGGCAGCCCGACCGGCATGAAATCCTCGATTTCGCCAACGCCATCGGGTGAAAGGAAGCGCGTCACCAGTACATTGGTATCCGGCCAGTACAACTGTTTCGACTTGATCCCCTGCTGCGACGGAGCAATCTCGAATCGACCTCCCTTGCCGTCGTCCAGAATGGCGGCAAACACGCTCGGCGAGTCGAAATGGGGAAAGCAGAACCAATCGATCGATCCGTTCATGCCCACCAGCGCCGCCGTGCGCATGTTCCCGATAATGCCGTAGTTCTCAATGGGCTGATAGGTCGTGGGCTTCATTTCGTTATCTCCCAGCAGTGAGCGGCGTCTGATCCTACCATGCAATGACCATTCACTCCGCCCGTGTACCCTGCCTCCTTATAATGAAATGTTAATATGAACGCAACCGAGGAAAGGAGAGACAAGGTTATTAATCACAACGTTCGTCAAGATTGCAACGTGTGGCATCCAATAGGTATCTCCAACGTGTCCGTGCGAATACGATGGACTAATGTGCTCGGTGCACGAATGGTGAATTCGTGCATAGGGGATCAACCACTCCACGCTCTTTCGCCCAAGACCCAGTGAACTTCAGCCATGTAATACTGATCGCGTGGGTGCGGCATGTGAAGAACGATCGTGTGCAACATCTCTCGTACTACGTATGGGCGCCCTGGTCTCCGCCCAGCCTGACCAGCATGAAGGGCACAAGCGAAAGCCATCGAGGATAGACCAACCAACAGGCGGTCGATCCTAAGAGAACCGGTTCAATCCCTTCATGGGGGATCAGCGCGAGCACAAACTGTCGGCTATTTTTGTGACGCACAGGGCATTTCTTTTTGTCTGATCATCGTCTCTCTTCTGCCACCATGCCCCTGCTGTCTCTCACACATGGACTGATTGTTGAATCGCATGGTCAAGGAATTCCAGGAGCATCGTGAATTCACTTCCTTTCCGAACCCACGCGAACGCTCCCCGTTCAACCGCCTCATGCGCCATGTCGTCTTGTTCTCCTGAGAAGAACAGGACCGGAATCCCCGGCCACTTCACACGGCAGACTGATAATAATCCTAACCCGTTCATCCCCGGCATGTGGTAGTCGGTCAAGACGACGTCAATCGAGTGCCTATCCAACTGTTCCAAGGCTTCCCACCCGTTCGCCGCCCCATAGACCCTGTACCCGGCGCTAACGAGCCGGGCTGAGAGCATGTACCGTAAATCGGAATCATCATCGACGACCAATACGCTTTTGTTGTTTTGTTCCATCGACTCTTGTCTCCTTTCTTTCTATTCACCCCAAGGATAACTACACAAACATTTTCGAGACATTTTCCCATCAGCTTCGACGGAAGGAATAATCGGAAAGCTACTCATGATCGACAAGATGCCATGTTTGAGGCACGATGTTGCCACCATTTTTTTGACTGACCTAAATCATACCAATAAGTGCGCCTTCTTGGCCCCTAGGAGAATCCCTTGTCTGTTTTCATGTGATGAAGATCTCATCACCATGTGATCTTAACTTCAGAGCAGCGGCCATGGTGTCCTTAGCCGTTGTTGGTACTGTAGCGCTGTCACATGATCGATTCATGAAGAGATTATGAAAAATTCTTCATCTCATGCTGAATGACTAAGAGGGCTTATTCATCATCGAAAACCTCGCAGTTTACGGAAACGGGCGATTCGGGAGTAGGCGAGAAATCTATTGTGAGAGATTGCGGGGATCTCACGGATTTGAGATGAAGACATTGGAGATAGACAAGTACTCGATCAGTGCGGTGATGCGGCTGTTGAAAGCGGTCAGGGGCGAAGGAGATTCGGGAGGAATGTCTTGAGGGGCATGTTCTCCCAATCGATGTAAGGAGCGTGAATCATCCTGACGGGTTGTGCCAATCGCCCTCAATGAGCCGATCCGCTTCGCCAGGACCCCAGGTGTTTGCCTCGTACTCGTGCAACGACATCGGGGTGTCGAGAATCGGCTCTACGACCCGCCAGGCAGCTTCCACCCCGTCCCCTCGGGCAAAAAGCGTGGCATCACCATTCATGGCGTCTCCAAGGAGACGTTCATACGGATCCATCTCGTCACCGGAGCACTGCTGCGCGACCAGCTCTATTCGTTTGCCCACCATTGCCTGTCCTGGAACCTTGGTAGTGGTACCCACGGCGATCGTCACACCGGGGCTGAGCCGGAAACGAAAATAGTTCGGCAACGGTGGTTCGATTTCGTCCAACACGGGACAACGTGGCCGCTTGAACTCGACCTGCACTTCGGTAACCGTGACAGGGAGGCACTTACCAGTGCGCACATAGAACGGCACTCCCGCCCACCGCTCACTATCGAGGTAGAATCGGAGCGCTGCGAACGTCTCGACCTGGGACTCAGGAGCCACGCCACCCTCACGGCGGTAGCCACGGAACTGCCCTCGCACGACATCCGAAGGAATGAGCGGCCGTATCATCTTGAGGACTTTCACGCGTTCATCCCGAATCGATTCATAATCCCTACCGGACGGTTGTTCCATAACCAGGCAAGCCATCACCATCAACAAGTGACTTTGCACCACGTCGCGAATCGCTCCTACCTCCTCGTAGAACCGACCACGACCCGCCACGCCAAACTCCTCGGCCATCGTGATCTGCACACGCTGGATGGAGTGTCGATTCCACCCGGTTTCAAAGAACGGGTTAGCGAAACGGAAATACATCAGGTTCTGGACAGATTCTTTTCCGAGGTAATGATCGATGCGGAAAATGGCTTGTTCCGTGAAATAGCTGAGGAGCGTGCGGTTGAGCTCCTGAGCGGAAACCAGGTTTCGCCCGAAGGGTTTTTCGAGAATCACGCGGGCCCCATCGATGCAGCCTGACTTCGCCAGCCCTTCAATGACTGTCGTGAACAAACTGGGCGGAACTGCCAGATAATAGAGTGGCTGCTCGACTCCGCCCAGTTCTTTGCGCAGTGCCTGAAACGTTCTCGAGTCCGCATAGTCAACGCGCACATAGTGCAGTAGACGACAGAGTGTCTCACAAGCAATGGGATCGGCTCCCCCATGTTGTTCAAGGCTCTCGCGGGCTCGAGTTCGAAGCTGGTCGGCCGTCCACGCCGACCGGCCTACGCCGATGACCGGCACATCAAGGTGGCCGCGCTTGACCATGGCCTGTAACGCCGGAAAGATTTTTTTGAAGGCCAGATCACCGGTGGCGCCGAAAAAGACCAAGGCGTCGGACTGAGATGTACCCATCATGCCCTCCTTCTTTGAGACGATACGCGCCGGCTCATTGCTCAATGTGCCCGCTGAGCTTGAATCGCGGACAACGGCTTATGGGAACACTCGCCCCACTGCGTCATTGGCGGACCGTGATTGGTCGCGCAAACAACTTTTTGAAGCAACCCCGTCTAGCCACTTCAAAAATGGTTAGATTTTAGGATTTGATGGCTCGTGACGACAGACTCATAGCGGACGAACGGCCGAGGGATCTTTCCCAAAGACAGAAGGTTCTTCGCCTTGGGTCTGATTGCGCCATAGTGAGTCACATCGCCGCCACCTTGTCATAATATTGATGATCTTCTCTGTAGCCTCCACGCCCTTCCCCAATCGTGGCAAACGTGTCGACCACCTGGATCGCACAAAGATACTTCACCATCTTGTATCCCGTTTTCGTTTCAATACGCAGGCGACAGGGAGCCCCATGGGGAATCGGGAGAGGATTCCAGTTCATCTCGTACGCCAGAATGGTTTGCGAGTCGCGAACTTCATCGAGCGTCAAGATTTCGTAATATGCGAGCGGGGCGTACTCCGCTTGAGGAAACGCATGGAAGACCACGTACCGCGCCTGTGGCAGGGGCCCGCACATGTCTAGGATGGCGCTCATCCTCACCCCTCCCCATTCCGCTACGGCGGACCAGCCTTGAATACAATTATGTTTGGTGATTTGCTCCTGCTTAGGGAGCATCCGAAGATCGGCGAGGGACAGCGCCAGTGGCCGTTCCACCAGGCCGCCGATAGCCAGGCGCCACTCCACAAACTGTGTTTCACCCTGTTTCCTATAGGTCTCCGATTCCGGCGGGTACCCATTCACCCGAAAGTACGGCGAAATGTCTTCTTTCGTGTAGAACTGGCGGGATTGCAAGCGTCCGAACAGCGCCCGCATGAGCGGTTCGATGAAGGCGATGGCATTGAATTGAAACTGTCGTTGATGGCGTAGCGTATATACCGTGGCCCAGACATGAAAGAGCACGACCCCGATCAACACGATCGAAGCGATCCAGAGGGCGAGCGCCACATTCGGGTTGGCTGATCCCAGTACCATGTGGCCGATGTCCTGGGGAAAGTGCACGAGGACAACCATCGTGAGATGCCCCAGCGTGTAGAGCACCAATGCCATCAAGCCTATAAAGTGGAGGCTCCGGGCGGCTTGTCGTCCGCCGAAGAGGTTCGGATACCAGGGAAAGCGGGCGATGAGCGCCGGCGACATACAGAGCCCGGTCAGGATCATCAGCGGGGCGACGAGAAAGATCACCCCTGCATAGGTGAGTTGCTGCAATGCATCATAGGGGTGAAACGCGCTGTCAGGTGGGATCTGAAACCTGGCAAACGTCAGGAGGCTCTCCCAGGCTTCAGGAAACACAGTCCAGCTTGTAGGAATGAGTCGTCGCCATTGGCCGGTGACACCGAGCAGGGTCACGTAGCTGAGGCCGTTCAGTATCCATACCGGGACAATCAGAAAATGCCAATTCCTTGAAGCGCCAAGATTATGATGCCCACCGGGGAGGGCCACGATGGAGTTAATGTGTTCTGCCTCGTCCATTGAAGTCCAGAGGCGGTCCTTCGGCATCACTTTCTTGCCGAATTTAATCCATTCGCTCCCTGGTGTGGCGTCATCGTTCCAATAGAGTTTCGGGTGGTCTGCAAGAATCTGCACACCGCTTCGCATCAACACAAAGATGCAGAACAGATTGATGAAATGGTTGGCCCGAAGCCAGAGCGGAAATTCCAATATCTCCTGATCCATCCGCCTCACCTAGTAGGACTGAGAAGAGAATCCGGCGCGTTCTCATCGCCCGAACACACTGAAACGATCCGTTGATTCATCACACCCTTATTGAATCAATCGTTGCCATCCACCATAACGATCCTCAACTGGACCGCAGCGAAGACTGAGCGCGATGAGCCCGAGTCCGCTGGCGACACTCATCCACTGCCAGGCCGGGGTGCCGCCCACAAGGAGCCACGGTGCGAGGAGCACCCACAAGCCACACAGCACGTTGAGCCAGCGGACAAGACGCGATGGTTCGGCAAACGCGATCACCGAGAACGTGACCACTAGCGCGCCCATGATGTGCGTGCTATCGGCTACGCCTCCTGTCAGCCCCAGCAATGTCGGCGCAGCCATCAACCAGGCGCCGACCAATGTGCTCAACCACAGGTTCCATGGCGCAGAGAACGCCTCGATGCTGTGTAAGATGTCGGAAAGTCGAGATCGCCTTTGGGTTGGCTCTGGTTCTTCCGCCATACTATCTTCACCCCGCCAAAACGCCCGCCATACATTGCCGTGTTCGCGCTTGGTGCGAAGGAGGAACTGGCCGGTGGCGATGACTTCATCCAACGCAGGTGACACCATGAGCAGCATCACCACTGATGCCACCAAACACAACGTGCACCATGCGCCGATACTGACCGGTTGGAGAATGACCAGGACAATGCTGGTCACACCGGGCGGGATGATGAACAGACCGAAGAGTACCACCATCCACGGCATGGTGCGCCAGCGCCGTCTTCCGCCAATCAACCCAGCCAGGGCATCGAGCAGGTACGAGAGCGCACCAAGGCCGGCGTCCGACACAGGAAAGGCTTTCGAGATGTCCGAGGTGAGTACGAGCCTGGTACTATCGCCGAAGAACGGGTCCCATGGATACACGATGTGACCGAGTTGAAACGCCGCCATATAACGAGAGAGGAAAAATCCGATCATCGCCAGGAACACAATCCCAAGCCGTTGTATCCACCCGGACGGATTGTAGCTCCAGCCAGGCGGAGTGCCTGAGCCGGAGCCGTCACGACCGAGCTGCGGCACAATGACCGCGAAGGTGACCACCAGCGCGCCGATCAACAAGTCGTTGTTGTAGACAGCGACGTTCGATGCCCAGAACAAGAGCGGCGCGCTCATCAACCACAGACCCACGCCGCACACGGCCCACGCAGCCCACGCATGGCGCATCGCGAGCGCACTGAAGAGAATAATCGTCGCACCGCTCGCGAGATCGCTCCAGAGCAGCGCAGGCACGGTCATGCCGAGAGCCGGCGCGGTCCCCATGAGCCACAGACCAAGCAACATGTTCGCGACATGCGGCCAGGGCGGAGCATCTGGAGTAGGTGTTGCCCTCAAATCGTTTTCCCGATACCAGTTCGCTGGGTCTGATTTCAGAAAGTTAAGCATTTTAGGCAAGGTGTCGCGCAGAGAGTGGCGCGGCTTCCAGCCGAGCAGCGCGCGGGCACGGGAGATGTCGAGCGCATAATGATCGTCAGCTATATCGATCATCCACGGCTTGATGAAGGGGTCGGCGCCTGGCAACAGGTTCAGGAGCCAGGAGCCAAACTTGGCCAATGCCTTGGGAATGCGATACGTCTTCCATTCTTTGCCGTGAAGCCCGCGACTGATGGCGCGTTGTAGCTCACCGTAACTGAGCGTGTCTGGTTCGCCGATGAGCAGCGTGGTGACTGGCGGAAGGGCCTTGCGATGTTCGACGGCGAGCACCAACGCCTCGACCATATCATCCATGTGCACGAAGGCTGCTCCATGCGTGATGTCGCCGGAAAAAATGCGACTGATGAAGCGTTTTTCGTAAATGCGCTTGATCTGGTGCGCGATCGGGATCGAATGGCAGCGATCGTCGTACACACCGGCGATGCGCAAAAACACCACCGGTACGTCACCCCTCTCACGCAAGATCAATTGTTCCGTCGCGACCTTCGATTTGGGATAATCCCATTTCGGCTTGAGCGGCCAATCTTCGTCTATGCGTTCTCCCGGTTCACAGGGCGCATGCACGAGCATGGTGCTGGAAAATATGAACTGCTCGACCTCAAAGTCGCGCAGTCCGTGCAGCAGCCGTTGGGTGCCGCGCACGGTGACTTGCTCATACAGGGGACTTGGCTCACCGGAGAAGCTGTAGTACGCAGCGAGGTGGATGACTGAGGTAATCCGCTTGTGCCCGAGCCGACGGACTTCGTTCAACGCCGCGCGCACGCTCTCATCCGAGGCGAGGTCGCACGGGATCACATGTTCGGTTTCGGGTGGCGGATGGGGCGGCCCTTCGCGGTCGAAGCCCATCTCCGTGTAGCTCTCTCCGACGCGATCGATGAACGAACTCCCGATCCGCCCACTGCTGCCGGTAATAATTAATGTTCCCAACCCCTGTGTAATCGTTGGTGTTTGTTTCATAACCTCATCGGGGCTTTCGTTCGTCGCGCGCCCTGGCTGCTGCAGATAGGCATGACAGCAGCATCATTCCGGTCTATGGCTGCCTGTGCCTTACACGTGCGTATGCTCAGTCCGAGGCGCGTCTTGATTTCTCGCCTCTTCTCGATGGCTCCCCCCTTTGGTATCTGGCCGAAAAATGGAGCGCCATCCCACTGACATCTACTTCGTACAAAGCCTCCTGGCTTTGCGGATCGAGGTAGTCTGGTGTCTGCCCAAGCGGGGTGACCCACACCGAAGCCATGGAATTCGTCCCTGTCTTAGCCCGTATTATTCATGAGCGCTTCTGCTGCAATCGCGGATTCGCTGCTGCGACGGCCTTCGGCTGGCAGGCTCGCCGCTCGCGAGCGACAACGCAAACTCAGTGGCCTGCCGGTTTGTCACGATGCTCTTCACGTGTCACTCCGTGTCTCAGCCTTTCTGCGGCGCCTGGCTGTCTAGGGGTCAATCCCCCAGCCCACACCCAGACCTAACCGTGCCCGCAAGAGATCGTGCCGAGTGACGGAGTACGTCACCACGCCGTCGCGCTCAACCGGAAGGCCGACGACCCCATGTTGTTCCATCATCTTCGCCGCGTCGGGAATCGTCGTCGAAGGGGTGATCGCCAGCCGATCTTTCTGCATGATCTGCTCTGCCGGCAGTTTGCTCAGATCCCGTCCCTCATCAAGCGTTTTCATGACATCAAACTCGTTGATGAACCCGAGATACGTGCCGCTCGCATCCACCACCGGCGCGCCGGCTGTGTGGGTTGAACATAACGCCACCGCGATTTCCAGGCCGTTCTGCCCGGCGTAAAACACCAACGGATTCGTAGCGTCAATTTGATCGACGGTCTTGAGCCCACCTGCGGGAACGCCTGGCATGGTCATGGGGTTCTCCTTGTTGGTTGCTGACACGTGTCGTTGACCGCCTTTCCCGGCATCGTACAAATCGGGTGCATTTCGCCTGAGATCCATTTGTAGTTCTATGCAGAGGGCCCTCCACCCTCAGTACTTCCCCCCTACGGTGCCTCTAACCACAGACGGATCTTGGAGTTCACCTTCATACTTATTTGGGATGCCGAGCCGCTCTAATCGTGTCGCCGGGGGGTAGGAGAGATATCGGATGAAAGTCGCCTTGCCTTCCGACGTGGTTTCAACCTTCACCATGTCCCCGACCTGGAAGGGACAATCGCCGATCCGGAACCCCTGATGTTTCGCGCGGTCTTGCTCCTGCAGCACTTCCGCTTCTTCCGGCAATCACGACGGGCAGACCATGTTGGTATTGGTGTCAACCGGCACACTGACTTCGCGGCCGGATGGTAGCCGGAGGAAGAGTTTGTCTCCCACGATTTTCGTGATTTCTCCACGAAGGAACTGGATGGCGCCAGTTGCGGGCCGCTCGGCTATCGCAGGCGCCGGCATGCCAATGACCCAACTCACTGCCGTAGCGGCGAGCAGTCCTCCCCATCGGAAAGATGTGCTGACTCGTGATGGTTGATTGTGGCTCATTGCGACCTCCTGGGTTGATGGCTGATATTGCGCACTCTCGGCTATGGTCCGCCATCCGGCGTCGTTTTCCGCAGCCTGTCAGTGATGATGGCCGCTCTCGGTCCGCGCTGCCGCCGCATCGTCTCCCTGCAGGGAATGGCCGAAGCCGGCTTCTTTTTCCAGATCCTCCCTCGTCTTGGGATTGAGTGCCTTCATCAGTTCGAGCTCTTCCGGCGTCAGTTGAGGGAGATGGCGAATGAAATGAACCAGCTTCCAACTTCCCATGTCCTGCGCTGGGTCTCCCTCTCCCCAGGCCGGCATCGCGGTGAAGCGGATGCCGTTGTGAATGACCCAGAAGATCTCACCGTCCGACATCGATTGCGTGTCGGCCAATCGTAAGTCAGGTGCCCGCGGATACACGTTCCTGCCGATCGGGGTCTGGCCGCTGCCATTGTTGGCATGGCAGGTGGCGCAATGATTGGCAAAATGCTCCAGCGACTCTTTCATCACGTCGGGGCTCGAAGGGATAGGATTCTGCGCGTGTCGATTCTCGATCGGAATGGCGAGACGACGAATCTGGCGCGCCATGAACACCTCGATCGCATGGGGCTCCGTCTTTGCGCTAAAGCCGGTGGTAAACAATCGGTAGCCGAGCCATACTCCGACTGCACACACTGCGGCCAGGCTCAGGAACGTGAGTGTGAATAGTTTTGAACCTAATGTCATCGCAGGGAATATCTTCTCTTCATGGTGGAGTGGTGAACATCTTGGGCGCTTGTTGTGTCATCATGTGTTTGACCAATGTGCGGGCTCAACGGGCCGAAGATGCGTCCGCTCCGCCTTTCTGGAACAACTCTGCCGCGCTGTTCTTTCACAACCGAGGCCCGGCCGGCATGAGTAGCGACCAAGGCCACGCGGCGATCGCTTGTCCATTCTGTCCGGCATGGGAAATCACTGTGTCGGTCGCCACGCTCCACCCGACGGCATGTGATGCTCCACCCGGTCTGCCGTAGACCCGCCCACGTTCCTCAATCAACTGATGCTTACGTGTGTGTCTGTTTACTTTTTTTTGTCTGGCACAAAGGCGATGTCTGCCACTTTGTTTTCTTCGTCCACCAAGAGCACAGCGGCATCGCCCTTGGAGAGCATCGCCAGCCTCGGCTGAGTCAGGGGACGCACCTCGTAGGAGTGCGCTTTGCCGTCCTCGGTGCGAATGACAACGATATTGTCCTTCAGGGGCATCAGGATCTTACCCGCGACCTGGCTGAGATTGCCCTTGAGAGGAGATTTCCGTTGTCCGAGTTCAGCCGCCCGATGGACTGATTCCACACTCCCCATCGTCACGTCTACGATCTTATCCAACTCGTCGATGAGAAAGATGACATCGGCCTCGACCGGAATCGAGGCCACCTTGCTTCGCGCCACCGGTCGCACGAGGTGAGACTCTTCTGTCCCATTTATGGTACGAATCACCGCTTTGTCGTGTCCGGTATCCACGGGTTCGGCAAGTTGACCGCGAACCACTCGATGGTGCGTGGCTTCACCGACTAGATGGACATCGACTAAGAGATTTTGATCATTGACGGTGACCTCGACTAGATCCCCTTTTTTCAAGTCCTGCAATCCCTTGGCTTTTCGCACGTTCATGGGAACAAAACGAGGCTGTCCCTCGCCGATATTGATTCTTGCCTGGTCGCTCCTGACGTCCTCGACCGTACCAAGAAGAACCCGATCCCCGAAAAGAAGCTGGGCCTCAGTTTCTTGTACCTCTGCAGCTTCAGCAACGGATACCGCTCCGATGAACCATATTGAGAGCACTGCTAGTCGCCATAGAGCATGCTGTGCCATACACTCCTCCTTGCAATTGTGAGAATTTCAACGCCTTACTGAGACAACACGACGACCAATTTATATTGCACATCTTCACGATCGCCTTCGCTCTTCAAAGATTCTTCCGCAATCGTACGACTCGGCCCAGGATACGCTGTTGGTTCGTCATGGGGAGGTCTTCAAACCTCCGGTTGAGGGGATGAAGTTTGGTCTGCCCACCGATTTCCTTGAGTTGCCTCAAGATGGCTCTCTCTGGGCGACCATGCTCGCTATCGACCATTACATAGTGACCTGGTTCACACGGAAGATCAGGGTTGACAAAAATGACCTCCCCCTCACTGAAGAGAGGCTCCATGGAATTGTCTTTCACCTGCATGGCAAAGGTACGTATCCCTGGAACGTCTGTTTCAATCATCGCTTCAGCTTGGATGACTCGAGACGGCACTTCGGGCATGACCATCTGATCGATTTGATCCCACCTCAGGAGTGGCACCTTTCTCATTTGGCCGAGGGGAGAGGGATTGGCGCTCTCTTTGAGATCGAACAGTCCCTCTGATAGTGGCGGACCACCGATTTGGAGGAAATCTACATCCATACGAAAATATCGCGCAAAGTGTTCCCATGTTGTGCGGTCTTGAGGGAGTTCGTCAGCTAAAATATTCGCGATTGTCTCCACGGGGATCCCAACTGTAGAGGCCAACTCCTCTTCAGTCAGGCCCTCACCGAGTTCTCGATGAACAAGCCCTTTCAGGTCCATAATGCAACTCCTTCTTGGTCATGCCCAGATCGGTCGGTTTGTCCTTATTCAGTCCAGCACTCCAAAATACGCCGCTCTCATTCTCCAGATTTAGTTCCATCGCTGTATTCGCTTGTTCATCCGTTACATATGACGGTCATTCGTATCCTAGGAAGAATTTCCACTTCGCAATACTGCCGGATTCAACTTCTTCCCCCTGACTCATCGGGTGCATCAATTCTTTCAGAATGCTGGCCACGTAGATTATCGCAAGTGGACCGGTGCGGGGGTGAGCGCCTCTCGTAATATCGTGTCATGCGTGTGGTGTCATGTCTGTGCCATATTGCTCAGTGAGTCGAAGGGGTAATAGAAGCAGAAAATCAGACCTTCGAAGAAATCTTGCGTGGGAATCAGTTTCGTTCTCTTTTGGATCGAGCTTCTTTACCCCAGCCTCGCGTATTTGCGATCCCCGTCTGGCATCCACGCGGCAACTGTCTCTCTGGCAAACGCAGAGAAACCGCGTGGAAGGTGACCGAGCACCTTCGCTTGCAGGGAAAAGTCTGATTCGCTCGCCCGAAGCCCCTGGCGTTGGAAGAATTCGTACATGAGTTTCAGATTCTGGACCAACCAGTCCGGTCGCGTGCTTGTAGCCTTTCCTCCCCAGACATCGAGATCATTTCCGCCGTACCGGATTTCGCGCCCGAGGGAGCGGGTGTAGATGTCTGCCACGTCCTGGCCGGTCAATACTGCCGGGCCGATCAAAGGATAACAGAGGAACTCATGTCCGGTTTGGGTAAGGGTCGCGACTACGGCATCGGCGATATCGCGCACATCGACGCGATTCAGACCGATGTTCCCGATCGGCTGCGGATAGATCCCTTCCTTTAGAATCGACTCGCGATATACCAAGTCGTTCTGGAAAAAGTTATTAGCCATGATCCCCGTGAACGCCATCCCCGATTCTCTGAGTGCCCTCGCAATTTTCATCTTGGACTTGAAATGGGGAATATATGGAGCCTGCTCCACATGATAGACCGACAGATAGACGAGGTGCCGAACACCGGCGCGACTCGCCGCTGCCACGACTGCCAGTCCCTCCTCTGTTTCCGTCTGGTTGAGCGGTGAGATCAGACACACGCGATCAATTCCTTTCATCGCCCAGCGCAGGGTCTCCGGCTTGTGTAGATCTCCGATAATGCCGCTAGCTCCAAGCGGGAGAACGTCAGCACGGTCGGCTGAGCGGGTCAAGACACGCACTGCTTCTCCCTTTGCAAGAAGACCGCGTACTACGTGATTGCCAACCAATCCGGTTCCGCCAATCACGAGACTGTCCATTGTTTTCCGTCTCCTTCTTATAGAAATGTACAGATGTTGTCCGTCATACGGCTTCACTCACCATGACTGTCCTCGCGGAGTATTTACGCTGCATTTGCCGTACTTAGTGGATTTGTACCGGTGATTGGATTTGGTTTTGCAAGATCACCGGGTCCACACGATGTCCACATTGCACGCAGCGGAGGGTTTCAAGGTGGTCGGCGCCGGTGTAATGCAAGTCGTAGTACCACTCGGTCACAAGCAGGCCAGAGCAACGAGCACAGGATCTCGTCGAAAGCTGTTCGCTCGCTGGAAGCGACCAAATGGCATCTCCACTTCCGTTCTGTTTCTTCGTTCCATCACACTCCGGCTTTTCTGCCTCCATTCTCCGTTCCATGATTCAGCCTCCCGGTTGTTGGTTCGATGCGTTGTGTTCTCAGCCTCAAAGCGTTAAGGCTTTCTCAGCCATTGGGATAACTCTATCTCCTTCACATGATTGGTCCATGAAGAGAGCATGAAGAATTCTTCATCAGACTCCGAATGGCTTGGAGACATGAAGGCGCGGTATGGTCATGAATAACATAGTGAAAGAGGGTTCCTCCGCTGTGAGAGAATTCTATCCTGGCAAGGATCGTCATTGAGAACGCGGGATAGCTAGGTTGTGCGCGCGGGCATAGCTGTAAATATTCTTACTCCCCCGTTCATTTACGAAAGATTTTTCACCCCTCCTCGATAATTTCCTTCCCTTTCCACAACCCCTTCAGATCTTCGTGACGAATGGTCACCCACCGTTAGGATTTCCATGGAAACACCTTATAACTCAAGAGCTCCTGTTTTCCGGTCCCCCGTGTCTCGGTCGTTGGGGTTGAGGGATTCCGGTGCCCGGCCGATTCGATGGACGAGGAACCGGATGACATCTTCAATTTCTCCTTGGTCCTTTACGTAATATCGAGCCCGCGTGTCTTCGTGTCTTCCCACTCGCACCCCCATAGCGAGCCCCTCGGAAAGCTCGAAAACATCCTCGTCTGTGTCGTCATCACCAATGAAAAATAGACCGGTCTGCTGAAGGTGGTGCATGAGGGCCAGGGCAGCCGGTCCCTTCCCGTCTTTTCCCGGAGGCAAGACATTCACCGATGCTTTCCCAAAGATCAGGCGTGGCGCTGGCGTCAGTCGATTGAGCAGGGGGACGAGCTCCTTCTGAACACCGGCGGATTCCTCAGCCGCTCGATAGTGGAAGGTGAGGGTATAGCGCTTGTTTTCAACCTCAACGCCGGCGATCTTGAGAGGCCGCGCGAGCTCCGTCTCCACACACTTCATCCAGGCCCGACAGGCATCCTCTGCCAGACTCAGCGCGGCGGGAGGCGTGAGTGGGCTCTCCAACCCATGGTTTCCGATTAAATAAGTAACCGCTCCGTTCACCCTCGGTGCCAAATCGCTAAGCGCTCGCCCTGAGACAATGGCGCAGGGGACACGTTGTGCGAGTTCTTTCATCCACTCGGTGAGGGAAGGTGTGATCTGAACGGCATCACGATTGGGTGAGATCGGCGCGAGCGTGCCGTCAAAATCGAACGCATAGAGGAGAGCATTCTCGGCCAATGCGCGCATGGAACGGCGCCCTTCTTCAGATAGCAAATATGTCATGTCCGACCTTCCATGGTAATGCCTGCATCGCGCGCACCCACTTGACGCACGAGGCGGGCTCGTTGCCGCAT